>Ga0208977_1000275_pt1 | contig 49785 bp, 55 predicted proteins | sample RifOxyA2_FD_184030 | JGI IMG/M metagenome (GOLD analysis project Ga0208977, IMG submission 184030) | Groundwater microbial communities from Rifle, Colorado - Rifle Oxygen_injection A2 (SPAdes) | ecosystem: Environmental > Aquatic > Deep subsurface > Groundwater | place: Rifle, Colorado, United...
CGGAGATCAGCAGAAATTAAACATAGCACCGAGCTCTGGAAGCATGGACTATCTACCGCCAGCCGCAGCCCTAGATAGATTTATGATAAGCTACCCAGCGGCTTTAAAAACGCTTCTGGGCATGGATGATTCTCTTATGCTTGTGCATGCCCAGAGAGAGTACTTTGATAGCAAGGGCAAGCCAATTACTCCCACTAAGACGTCAAATAGGCTAGTAATAATCTCCGAGGTATCAGACAAAACCGCAAGCTTAGCCTCGATGAGCTCCTGGGAATCAACGATGGCCGGCGATCTAAATGGAATATTAGAGCTTGGGTACAAGAGCGGTGCGAAAGTTGTGTTCTTGAACAATGTTTATGGGGGAACGACAATTAGATACACAAATTTCCCAAATCCAGATAGGAGTATAGATTATGCGATAATGACTGCCCCGAATGGTAAAAATTATCTAATTATAGCCAGCTCAAGAGAAGCGATGTACGCCGCGATTGATCAAATGGCCGGAAAGTAATTCTCTAGTAGTTGGGTGACAGTCTTATACGATTTTTCAAATGGCACCTTGCTGGTGCCATTTGTGTATAAGAAGTTGATAAATAGGTGACATTATTGGTGACATCGTCTTAACAATGTCACCCAAATACTGCATATTAATGGCCTATATCTTGAACAATAGTTAGGTGACATCAATTATTGGTGACACGTACAATCGGTGACACTTATCAACAAATTGGCACTTGCAACATGTCACCAATCTTAATATAATTTGTGTATAAGGATAAGTTCTTTCTTTAGCACATTGGTTAGGCTGGCGGTTCGATTCGTAATGTATCGCCGGCAGCATAGTCCCAGGGCACGAGCTCACACATCGCATTAATTTTTCAAAGTGAGTCCTCTGTGCCCTTTTTGTTTACATTGAATTGAGTCCCCTATTGTGATATATTTTTCTTTATCAACGATTAATCATGAACGCTAGATGACAACGGAAGAATTAAAAAAGCTAGACGAAGATCTGGCCAAAGAAGAGGCCATCCTTGAAGATCAACTAAATACTATTGCTAGTCGCGATCCTAGCGTTAATAGTGATTTTAATACTAGAGTTCCTAACTATGACGGTGATGAGCATGACGAAGATGATTATGCTCATGAAGTTACTGATTATGACAGAAATTTAGCCATTGAGCGTGAACTTGAGCAGAGATTACGTGAGGTTAAGAAAACCAGGGAGAAGATTAAAGCTGATAAATATGGGGAATGCGAGAATTGCTCTGTTCATATTGAACCTGAACGCTTAAGGGCGATGGCTATCGCATCTTTATGCATATCTTGTGCTAGAAACAAGTAATATCTAATACTTTGTCCATACGGCTGTTCTCATCAGCTATAAGTGGCATAGATGCTCAATTAATCGAGGTGGAAGTGGACTCATCCAAGGGTCTACACTCTTTTAGTATCGTTGGATTACCCGACAAGGCCGTTCAGGAGTCAATCGATAGAATAGCTTCTTCGATTCGTAATTCCAATCTCTTTCCTCATAGCTCTAAAAATAAGAAGATAATCGTAAATCTAGCCCCGGCCGATATAAAAAAGGAAGGTCCTTCGTATGATTTGCCCATCGCGATTGGATATCTGCTTGAATCTGGGCAGATCAAATTTGATCCGAGTGGTATTGTATTTGCTGGAGAACTATCGCTAGACGGGTCTTTAAAACACACCAGTGGGATGCTGGCCACGGCTCTCCTGGCCAAAGAGCTGGGCTTTTCTGAGGTTATAATCCCCCACTCTAACGCCAAGGAGGCCTCAATTGTATCCGGCGTGAGGGTTATAGGTGCCAAAACCATGTTAGAGGTGATATCTCATCTTGATGGCACGAACGTAATAAAACCATTTGAATACTCAGAAGCAGACGTAGGAGATAACTCCGATCAAGATCTCGCAATATTCCACATAAAGGGCCAAGAGATGGCCAAAAGAGCTCTGACGATAGCTGCGGCTGGCTCACACAATATACTAATGAGCGGTCCACCTGGTTCTGGAAAGACAATACTGGCCAAATCTCTGATTGGACTATTGCCTCCCCTGTCTTTTGATGAGGCAGTCGAGGTGGCCAAAATATACAGCTCGATGGGGTTAATTAGGGATGCGGGGCTATCTTTCCAGCGCCCATTTAGAAGTCCGCACCATACCACCTCTGCGCCAGCTGTAGTTGGCGGTGGAACTTCGCCTAGGCCTGGAGAAATAAGCTTGGCTCATCGCGGGGTGCTATTCCTAGACGAGATGCCCGAATTTCCTAGGAGTGTATTGGAAAGCCTAAGACAGCCGATGGAAGAAGGCACGATTACCGTATCTAGAGCTTCCGGAACTATAATTTTACCAGCTAAATTCATGCTAGTGGGAGCAATGAATCCTTGTGCTTGTGGCAATTTTGGAGACGATAGGCATCAGTGTACATGTATGCCGCAGTCTGTTATGAGGTATAGGAAGAAGATATCTGGTCCCCTTCTGGACAGAATCGATATCCAGATCAACGTTCCGCGCGGAACGTTGGACGACAAACCTACCTTAGAAAATAACTCTGATAGTGGTTTACAGATGAGAAATAATATCAAATTAGCTCGCGAAATGCAGAATAATAGATATCGAGGAAGAAAAATATATAGTAATTCAGAGCTTAGTTATAAGAATATAGATGAATTTTGTCATCTTACCAGTTCTGCTGAGTCTCTATTAAGGAGCGCCTTAACTGCCAAGGGATTGTCCTTGAGGTCGTACCACAAGATAAAAAAGATAGCTCAAACGATAGCTGATATAGAGCAGAGCGAAGAGATAGGCGAGAATCATGTAGCCGAAGCCTTAAGCTTGAGAATAAATGAGAAGATGTTCTCTGAGGTGTTCTAGAGTTCCGCGCGGAATGCTGAGCCCTACTAAAAATCCCGCTATGCGGGATTTTTAGTAGGGCTCAGCATTAGGTAAATAAGATTATGGCTTGGCTAGTGGATTTTTAGCACCGTGAACTTCGAAATGAAGATGGCATCCAGTTGATCTGCCGGTAGTTCCCATTAGGGCTATCTGGGTATCTTTAGTGACTAGATCGCCTGCTTTAACCAGTATTTTGGTTGCATGGGCATAAAGTGTTTCGGTTCCATTTGGGTGGAGTATCTTAAGATACTTGCCGAATCCACCATTCCATCCGGTGATATCTACGGCAGATACCGCTCCTTCAGCGGCTGCATATATAGGGGTTCCGCAAGAATTGGCTATATCTACGCCATTTCTACCGTGAATACTTCCCCAGTTAAAGCCAGTTGAGGGTACCCTAAAGAAGTCTCCTAAGTCCGGTAGATATGAGAATCTTTGTTGAGTCTTTGATGCGGTAGAAGCGACTCCGACAGGGCCTATCTTACCATCTGGAATTACGACCTGAGCACCTATTTGGAGCTGGCCATCTTTCGGTAAGGCGTTAAATTCAATGATTTTATCTGCGTCAGCTCCATATTTTTTAGCCAATGATTGGACGGTGTCGCCTTTTTTAGCTGCATGGAGTACGCCAGTGATTGGAGGAATCTTGAGTATCTGGCCTGGCGATAGGCTATTGGCATTGGATAGGTTATTAGCCCAAATGAGGGAATTTACGCTAACGCCATAGTCGGAGGCTATAAAAGAGATAACGTCTCCGACTTGTACTTCGTATTCAACTACTCGACTTCTTTTCGTAGAGACTTCATCTAGATAGGCTGTGTTCGCTGGATTGTAGGCTTCTATGGTGCTTTCTTGGATAGGGGATGAATCAAGGAATATCTCTGGGCCTCCTTGTCCTGGATCTTGAGAATTAACAGCAAAAAACCCATTTGATGGGTTCGTTTCGGCACTGCCAGAGCCGATTTTTCTAAGGATTGGAGAGGCTGTCTCTTCGACAATGCTGGTGGCAATTAGTCCCAACTTGGTCGTGCTTGTTCGGTCACTCGAGTTAGCTCCTCGAGATATCAAAAGAGTTATTACGATAACAATAATGCCACCGGCTTGAAAGCTTTTACTATGCGCTATCCTTTTAGTTTTAGCCACAATCTTTGAATCTAGCGAGCCTGGTTGGGTAGATTGGGCTTTTTGTAGGTTAGTACTAATAGAGTTAGAATTAGTTGCTACTCGACTATATCTGAGTCTGTATCTTGCGCGAACTAGGCATATAAAACAAAAGACTCTCGTCCAGAGAATCACTCCGTGATGGTATCATTTTTAGAGTCCAACGTCAATCGAGTCGTGTTGATAAAAAGAGGCTATTTATTGTGGAATATGTCTCCTCTCTAGTCAAGCTTTTTACACTACAATGACTATAAAATCTCAAATTGGATTATTGGCTGAAGGTTATGTCTGCGAATATCTAGAAAAGAAGGATTATAACGTCTTGGAGCGTAACTATAGACAACCGTGGGGCGAGGTAGATGTCATTGCCATGCACGGTCAAGCTGTCGTGTTTGTCGAGGTTAAGGCGAACAAGGCCGAGTACAGAGATTTTCAACCAGAGATCAGGGCTAATCGAGAGAAGATGACTAAAGTGGTTCGAGCAGCCAGAACTTATCTAGCTCAGCATAGACTGAACGATTCAGAGTGGAGACTGGATATCATCTCGGTTGTTTTCGATAAGAGTAGGGGAGTGGTCAAAATAAAACATTTTATTAACATCGATTATTAGCACTCCGCCTCCTCCAAATTCGGTCCTGGTCCTCGTCTTCATTCATCTTCTTGAGTAAGCCTCATTATATATACAACAAAAACAACAGGTAACCCGCGCTTGCCTCCTCGCTTCGCTCGGCGCTTGACCTGTTGTTTTTGTATATAATGAGGCTTACTCTTCAAAGATTAATTTGTCTGCGGAGTACCGAATTTGGGAGAGGCTTCGCTTGATCATGGAATGGCGGTCTTTTTGGCCTCAAAGACCGCCATTAGACTCTCCTAGTCCAAGTCTAGACGAGAGGGCGTGGTTGGCGGAGTGGTGTTTCGTGCGAAACGTCACTCACAAAACTGCAAATAATCGATTGCTTGACGAGTAGCTCTAGTCGTGGTAGTATCTCGTTACGTTAGTACTTTCAGAATAGAAACCGACAACTGTAATGCTCCCAGGCGGAGCAAAAGGAGCGATCATGTTCCTCGTGGTGCTTGTCTCTATGTTTATGTTACTTGCCGGTGTCGGCATCTTGATGCAGCTGCTCTATGAACGTAGTGTGCCCAGCAATAAGGGCGGCTGGCTGAATTTCGCGGGCTTCATGTTTTTCTTCGCATTCATCTTCCTTGTCTTGGGAACAATTTTCAATCTATCTACGTATTCCGAGCAGATAGAGAAGGGCGTTGAGCTCGAGAAGGTTAGCTCTTTCGAACAGACGTACCAAGTTCGATCAGACAATTTGGCCAAGGAGTTCACTTATTACTTGGCCGGCGTTTATCCCAATCACGAGAAAGATATATTCTCGAAGATTGAACCGGGCAAGCTTGATGTGTATCTGGTGAAGTATCCGGAATTGCAGGCGAGTAAAACGATCGTCGAGCTTGTCCAGCAAGTACGGTCACTTCAGGACGACATCTACAAGCAGCGCCTCGAGCGTGCGCAAATCATTCGGGATATGCGATATAATGTTCGCAGCCCTTGGGTCTTCCAGTGGATGATGCCGAACGTGGCTATCCCCGAAAAGTAGATCTCTTTGGTAGTGTGCTCCTGTATCAGCAAGGCCTAAAGGCCCTCCTGATGCGGGAGCTTTTTGATTCTTTCTTAATTTAAGGTTTTTTTCGACTGTCTAGCGCGAAACGTCGTGGGGCGCGCATATAGCCAATATTTGGCCTATTTTATGGCCTTTTTTGATCTGTAAGGTGGGGCTTTACAAAACGTCCAGAATCTGCTATAATATGAGTACGAGGTAGGGACCTTGAAAACACGCTAGTAAACGGCCCTCTGAGGCCAAAAGCCCAGATGGGCAAGGAGAGCATCATGAGGAAGATCATGGCAGTCGTCGCGATCGTCGTGTTCGTGGTTCTGGCCAGCGCCCCTGTGGCGTCGGCACAGTACTACCGTGGCCAGTCCGAAATGGATCGAGCCATGGGCGGCTCGCGCCAGATCATGGGCGAATCGTTCGCCCGCATCCATGAAGTCATGGCTCGCGAGCAAGCGCGGATGACTGGTCGCGACATGGGGTATGACAACCCCTACGCGCAGTACCCGACGCCCAACGGCAGCGGGTACGGTGATCCGTGTGCGGCGTACGCGGGGCAAGGCGTTCCCAACGGGACGCGGCCCATCGTGTACGGCGGCGTCGGTGCTGCGGCGGGACGGGTTGCATCGCGCGACCCAAGAGCTATGGCTGTTGGTGGCATCATCGGTGCGGTCGTGGGATCCGTCAAGGATTCTCGCGATCGTCGCCAGGCCCAGCAAGCCTACGTCGACTGCCAGGCCACAGTGGCCCAGCAGTCGAGCCAGCGGCAGGCCTACCAGGCTACGCCTACCCGTCGTGAAAGCGATCGGGCGGCCCAACAGACCGCGCTGACGGTGGTGAATCGGATCAAGGTTCTTGTCAGGATTTCGGTAGATGGGAGTGATCCTGTCTATGTCGAGCCGGGCGAGGAGATCTCGATCCCTGAGCCGCAGGACTCGGTCAGGGCCGAGTTCAGAGAGGTTCGCGCCGGACGGGTGTCCTGGCGCCGGGCCGAGGTGCGGGAGAACGACAAGCTCGACGGGTTCGAGATCATTCTTCCGAAGCAGTGACGCTCAGGCAACGGTGGCGGCGGGCATTCCGTCCGCCGTCTCAACCCAACCCATATTCCAGAAGAGGTGCAATATGCCGAGAACGACTTACGCGGTCACTCCCACCATGGCGCCGTATACGGTCACCGCGCAGATTACCAGTCGGCCCACGTGGATCGTGGTGCTGGTGTTGGCGATTGTCGGGGGCATCGCGCTCTTGATGAGCGGATGCGCGATCGCCTGCGCTACCGGTGCGGGCATCCAGCGCCTGACGAGCGGCCACACGGTTTCGGCCGTGACCGCTCCGTCGGCGACGACGACTGCCGCTCCCGCGACAGTCGTCCCGACCCCTTCGGTGACCGCCTCCCCGGCGGCGCCGATCGTGTCAGTTCCTTCTAAAATCGACGTCTACCACCACGGTATGACGTCGCCCCAGCAGTCGGCGGTTCCCAGCCCCGATTCGCCGGAGGAGAGGTGGCGTCAGTATCAGGCGCGCCGCCTCCGTGAACGAGACGAGCGGTGATCCGCCGCCTCGTTCACTAACCCCATTCTTTCAACCCCGTCAGGGGCCGTCGAGAGAGTGGGGCTTTTCATTTTCTGGGAAAGTGGTTCAATAACAATAGAACTCCTAACGAGGTGATCTATGAGGTTCAGGATCATCCTAATAGTTATCGTGATACTTCTATTGGCCGTAGCCGTACTATCTGACTAGACACATCCCTACGCTCTAGTGGTATCTAAATAAGCCCCAGACCAGGGGCTTTATTGTATCTAAAATCACGTGGGAGATTACTTGTTAAGAGAGCATAAAAACTGTACTATTTTATTATGATTTACCTGACTGAGAAGCCCGAAGAAACGCAGAAATTAGGCGAAGAATTCGCGATGAGACTTCTTAATTTCAAGGGAGATGCGGCGGCGGTCGTAGCTTTGGAGGGCGAACTTGGTGCTGGCAAAACCGTTTTTATTCAGGGGTTGGCTAAAGGATTGAGCTTGGAGGCCAAAATAAAGAGCCCAACTTTCGTTTTAATGAAAATCTATAATATAGATCAAAAATCAGGGGATGATTCGAAATTAGAAATTCAAAATTCAAAATTTACGACTCTGTATCACCTCGACTGTTACAGGCTAAGAGATGAGCAAGATCTAGTCGTGCTAGAGATGAAAGAGATCATGGCTAATCCTAAAAACATAGTATTAATTGAGTGGGCCGATAGAGTGGCCAAAGCCTTACCAGGCGATTGTTTTAAGATTCACATTGACCATATTGGCGAGAATAAAAGAAAGATATCTATTGAATAATTATTAAGAAACAACGAATGAAGAAGTTAGTCTTAATTGATTCAAATGCTTTGGTGCATAGAGCATTTCATGCTTTGCCGCCGCTAAATAATGCTAAGGGCGTCATGACTAATGCTGTCTACGGCTTTGTTTCGATATTGGTGAAGATGATCAAGGAGGTAAGGCCGGATTACATCGCGGCCACGTTCGATATGGCTGCACCAACCTTTAGACACGAAGAATTTGCCGAGTATAAGAGCCAAAGAGTCAAAGCTCCAGATGAGCTTTATGCTCAGATCCCAATAGTTAAAGAAGTCTTAACAGCTATGGGCATACCCATATATGAGAAGGCTGGTTTTGAAGCCGATGACTTAATTGGCTCGCTGGCCGAAGTGGCCAAAAAGGAAGACGATCTGCAAGTAATCATCATGACTGGCGATCTAGACACTCTACAGCTCGTTGAGGACGACAAGGTCGTGGTCTTCACTATGAAGAAGGGCATGACCGACACTTTTATATACAACGAGAAAGAGGTTAAAAAGAGATATGACCTCGAACCATATCAGCTCGTAGATTACAGGGGTCTTAAGGGTGATCCATCAGACAACATACCTGGTGTGGTCGGGGTAGGGGAGAAGACTGCCTCGGCTTTGATAAAAGAATTTGGGGGACTAGATAACATGTATGTGGAGCTAGAGAAGAGGAGCGGTAATAAAAAAACGAAGAAGAAAAAAGGGGATCTCTCCGAAAAACTGATAGAGAAATTGCTTACTAACAAAGACCAGGCTTATTTTTCAAGAAAATTATCCGTTATATCTCGTGATGTCCCGGTAGATTTTAATATCGAGAAGGCAGAGTGGCTGAACAAACTAGACAAAGACAAGCTAGAGAAAACGCTCAAGGATTATGCGCTATTCAGCTTGGTCAAGAGAATGCCAGAGATATATACTGCCGATCCGGCTGAGACAAGTCCGAAAGAAGAGGCCGCTAACTTGGATTTATTCAGCGCCAATGACAAGACATTTGACGAAGAGATAAAGTCAAAAGACGAGATCAAGTCAGCTTTGACGGAGTTAGTCGGAAAGACTTTTAGTTTCATTGTCGTCGATAACCACTTAGTGGTTGCTGATGCAGAGAAATACAAAGTCTGCGTCATATCCTTAGATTCAATCTCGCGTTACGACGTCTTAAGGGATTCGCTCAAGAGCTTAATGGCTGATAAGGACACTAAAAAATTAACACATGATTTAAAGGAGCAGGCTAAGTCCCTGCGAAGGATGGGCATTCACATCGAAGGTACGATATTCGACTCAAAGCTGGCGGCGTATTTATTGAGTTCTGAACAAAAAGGGTATGACTTGGAAAAAATTTATTACTCGGAGTTAGAGAGGAATTTGGAAAATACTGCCAAGGGTAAAGTAATTGCCATAGCGGAGCTTAGGAGCGGGATGATGCGAAGGATGGACGTCCTCGGTCTTTTGAGCGTGTTCAATGATATCGAACTACCTTTGGCTCCTGTGCTCGGAGAATTAGAGTTGGTGGGAGTGAAGATAGACAGAAGAGTTATAGGGGATTTGTCCCTAGCCATAAATGATGAGGTGCAGAAATTAGAAAAAGGGATATATAAATTAGCAGGCGAAGAATTCAATATAAATTCGCCTCAACAGCTGGGGCATATAATATTTGACGTGCTTGGATTGAAGGGCAAGATAAGGAAAACCGGAGGCGGAGCGCTATCAACTGCGGCCGCTGAACTTGAGAAGTTAGCCGATGAGCATCCCATCATAGAAGAGATAATTAGATATCGAGAGATTAATAAGCTTAAGACGACGTACATAGATCCATTCCCGGAATTTATAAACGAAGATACTGGCAGGTTATATACGACTTTAAATCAGACTGGCACGAGCACGGGCAGGCTTTCAAGCCAAGAGCCGAATCTACAGAATATCCCAGTTCGCACAGAGATGGGCAATAAGTTCAGGCAAGCGTTTATCGCTGATGAAGGCTACGAACTTCTATCGTTGGACTATAGCCAGATTGAGCTCCGAGTCGTTGCCCACATATCTAAAGATGAAAAGATGATAGAGACTTTTAGAAATAACGAGGATATACACACCAGAACCGCCGTAGAGATATTTGATGTTAAGCCCGAAGACGTAAAGCCCAACATGCGCCGCGATGCGAAAACTTTAAACTTCGGAATACTTTATGGCATGGGCCAAGTCGGCTTCCAGAGGGCATCAGGCGTGTCGCGCGATAAGGCCAAAGAATTTATCCATAAGTATATGACCGAATTTCCTGGCGTAGCCAAGTATATGGAGAGGACGAAAATGGAGGCGCATCGAAATGGATTCGTGCGTACTCTATTTGGTCGCAGACGGCAGTTGTCGGAAATAAATTCCTCAATGCCTCAGGTGGTAAGCCAAGCCGAGAGAATGGCCATTAATGCCCCGATACAGGGGACCGCCGCTGACATGATAAAAATTGCTATGGTCAATGTAAGTAAATATCTGCACGAGAATTATGAGGAGAGCGATATAAGAATGTTGCTCCAAGTGCATGATGAACTGTTGTTCGAGGTGAAAAAGACTTTAACCAGAGAGTTGGAGCCCAAAATTAAGGAAATGATGGAGGGCGTATTGAAGATGGATGTGCCTATAACCGTAGACTCTAAAGTTGGCCCCAATTGGGCAGATATGGAACCTCTGAGATCTCAGGAGATACAATAAAATGCCAGAACTTCCCGAAGTGGAAACTATAGTCCGTCAGTTGCGCGAGAAAATAATCGGTTTAAAAATAACCGATTTTTGGGCTGATTGGCCAAGATCCGTAAGGCAAGCCGGCGGGATTGATGGAGCCAGAAAGCAGATGAAGGGCAGGAAAATTCTAAAAGTTAATCGAAGAGCCAAATACATAGTCGTAGACATCGAAGGCCCAAAAACAATTTTCGTACATCAAAAAATATCAGGGCATTTACTATACGGCAAATGGGCCAAAAACGAGCAAGGGTGGACTAGTAGGATCAAGGGGCCGCTCAGCGAAGACTCCGCCAACAAATATATTAGGATGGTTTTCTATCTAAACAACGGCTATCAGGTTGCTCTTTCTGATCCAAGAAGATTCGGCAAAATGATATTAGTCGACGATCGCGAACTTAAAAATTTAAAAGAGATTCAAGAACTTGGCCCAGAGCCTTTAGAAATTAGTCTTAGCGATTTTTCTAAGCTTTTTAAAAACAAAAAAGGAAAGATTAAGCAGATCTTAATGGATCCCAAATTTATAGCCGGCATAGGCAACATATATAGCGATGAAATATTGTGGCAGATAGGCGTGCATCCTTTATCAAAACCAGAGAACCTAAAAACTGCTCAGATAAAGAGTATGTATTCAGCTATGCAAGGTATACTCAATAAAGCCATTAAGTATAAGGGAGATAGCATGGATGACTTTAGAACCCTAACCGGAGAGAAGGGGGAATATCAGGAGATGCACAAAGCCTATCAAAGGACTGGTGATAAGTGCGACAAGAAGGATGGTGGTATAATTAAAAGAATAAAAGTCGGCGGTCGATCGGCGCACTTTTGTTCTAAGCATCAAAAATCTAAATAGATTATGACTAGTATAGCCAAGAAGATAAAAAGAATATTTTCGACTCTAAACGTAAATATAATCCTGGTGGGCATTGGGCTCGTAGCGTTTATTTTCGCAGGAACCTTTTTCGTGTGGTGGAACAAGGAGATTGTAATTAACGGAGGAGAAGGGGAGGTAATTGTAGATAACAAGCTGAGCTCTATCGCTGGCTTGCCCTGTGAAAATTATATGCAGAGGCCGATAAGCGTCATGATGCCATCTGATCCTGAGCCGCGGCCATTATCTGGCATAAGCCAAGCAGATATGGTTTTTGAAATGCCAGTTACACCCGGAGGCGTTACTAGATTTATGGCGGTTTTTCAATGCGAGAAGCCTGCAGAGATCGGCTCTATAAGGTCTGCCAGAAAAGATTTTGTGCCTTTGGCCGCGAGTCTTAAATCAATATATGCTCATTGGGGAGGAGAGCATGGCATATTGGCCGAGTTAAATAAGCATGTGATTGATAATCTTAATGCTCTAGTATATGACGGCTCAGCTTTTTTTAGAAAATCTACGGCCAAAGCTCCGCATAATGGTTTTACAACTTATGAGAAAATGCTTGGCTTAGCGGAAAAGTTAAAATACGATTTGGTTGATAATTTTTCTGGCTATCTTCATCAAACAAGTAAGCCGAATAGAAATCTCAATAATATAGTTGATAGTATCGATATCGATTATCCAAGCCCATATAATATTAGGTGGGTGTATGTGTCCAATGAGAACGTATATAAGAGGACTAGGGGAGGCAGGCCAGAGACAGACAAGAACAGTGGCCAGCAGGTAGCTGTTGGCGTCGTGATTGTTATGAATACGACCGCTAGCTTCTTATATGATCAGTATATAGACGTCAATGTTACCGGATCTGGCCCAGTTAAGATATATCAGGACGGCATGATGATTGTTGGTAACTGGAAGAAGGATCCTGCGACGCTTGATTCGAAATTATTTTTTCTAGATGATCAAGGCAAGGAGATAGAACTAGCCCCGGGAAAGATATGGGTAGAAGTAACAACGGACTAAGGTGATAATTTTTCTTTACGGACAAGACGGCTATAGGCTCAATGATAATTTCAGAAAGATCATTGAGAGCTATAAGATTAAGCATAAGAGCGGTTTCAACCTCTTTAATTTTGATTTTGCCGACAACTTTGATTTCTCAAATTTTGAGGACGCGATAAAAAGCACTTCTTTCTTTAGCGAGGTTAAGCTAATCGCCGTAAAAAATTCCTTTTTGGCCAAAAAGGAGCTTGAGAAAGTTATTGAATTGATGAAGGCATTTGATCTACCGAAGAATAAAGAGATCGTACTTCTTTTTGGGGAAAATAAAACCGAGGCGGAGCTTAATAAGCTATCTAAGGATTTATTGGCATATCTAAAAAAGAATTCTGAGCCAATTAGGAATTTCGAGCAACTGAAGGGAGCTAAGCTGGAGGCTTGGCTCAGTGGGGAGTTTGCATTGGCAGGATCGAAAATACAGCCTCTAGCCATCAGGAAGCTGATAGATATCGTGGGAGGGGATAGCTGGGCACTTAGCAACGAGATTAATAAATTGTGTAATTATAGGCCGGGAGGTACGATCGGAGCGGGAGACGTGAGCCTCTTAGTGAGTGAAAAAATCGATTTAAATATATTTGACCTTGTAGATGCACTCGGATCGAAATCAAAGGCCAGGGCCTTTGAGCTTTTATACAAAGAGATTAGCACGGGTCGCGATCCGTACTATATATTAACGATGGCCATATACCAATTTAGGAACTTGCTCATAGTAAAAGATTTAATGTCGCGGTCCATCCCCAGGGGAGAGACGGCGAAGAAGGCCGGATTGCATCCTTTCGTCGTACAGAAGGCTTCGGCTAGTGCTTCTAAGTTTTCTATGCCTGAGCTAAAAAATCTATATACAAGACTGCTTGAAATTGATATAAGTACCAAGACTGGCCGGGGCGATCTAACTGATTATCTATTCGGCTTTGTTTTAGCCTAAATATCCAATGAATAAAGACTATTATTATCTTCATGCCGGTCGCGCATCTGATCTTGAGAAAAGTGGTGACCGATTGATATATAGGGCTTTAGAAATAATGCCTGGACTAACTGCTTGGGCAACTTTCGCGTTGGTGGTCCTCCTGTCTTTTAAGACACCGGTCTTCATGGCATTTTTCATTATTGCTTTCGATGTTTATTGGCTGGTAAAAACTATATATCTATCTCTCCATCTAAGGGTTTCATATAGAAAGCTAAAGGACAATCTTAAGATAAATTGGCTTAAAAAATTAGAGACGATGTCCTCGGCTGATTATATTAATGATGGTCTAAAATCATGGCAAGAAATATATCATTTTGTTTTTCTGCCAGTATATAAAGAAGACTATGCCGTGATCTCGAGTTCGGTTGAAGCTCTTCTCAAGTCTAATTATCCTAAGACAAAAATGGTGGTGGCGTTGTGCTACGAGGGTCGTGCTGGCGTAGAGACCGAGGATACGATCAAGCGCGTAGAGACCGAATATAAAAATGGATTTTTTCAGTTTGTGACGATCAGGCATCCCGAAAGATTAATCGGCGAAATGGCTGGCAAGGGTTCAAATACGTCTTATGGGGCGGCCATCGTTAAGGAGACTATCATAGACAAATTGGGCATCGATTACGAGAAGATAATCGTCTCGAACTTTGACGTGGACACGGTTATCTATCCGGAGTATTTTGGTATTCTAACTCACACATTCCTGACGACGAAAAATGCCTTGCGAGCTTCTTATCAACCAGTACCCTTGTATGTAAATAATATTTGGGAGGCGCCATCGTTCGCCAGAGTAGTGGCCTTCGCGGCAACATTCTGGCACACCATAAAACAAGAAAAATCAGAGACGGCTACTACGTTTTCATCTCATTCGATGTCCTTTAAGTCGTTAGTCGACGTGGGCATGTGGCAGAGAAATATGGTTTCCGAAGATTCTAGAATATTCTGGCAGTGCTTCCTTCGATATGACGGAGATTATCGAGTGGTCCCGTTATACTATCCAGTATCTATGGACGCCAACGTAGCATCTTCAAGCTGGCAGACTCTAAAAAACGTATATAAGCAACAGAGACGCTGGGCTTACGGCGCTGAAAATGTGCCTTATTTTATGTTTGGCTTCATCAAGAACAAAGCTATTTCGTTCGGTAAGAAATTCTACTACGGGTTTATTGTGGCTGAAGGAAACCACTCTTGGGCTACTAATGCCGTTTTGTTATTTATACTTGGCTGGTTGCCGGTTATAGTCGGTGGGCCAAAGTTTAACCAGACTGTGCTATCTTTTAATTTGCCGTATTTGACTAGGTGGATACTGACCCTTTCTACCTTCGGTCTAATATCGTCAGCTATTCTATCCATAACCCTATTGCCGCCAAAACCGATTAAGTATGGCAAAACTAAATACGCCTGGATGTTGATTCAGTGGATACTTTTCCCGGCTACAACGATATTTCTCGGTGCTATTCCTGCCATTGATGCCCAGACTCGCCTAATGTTTGGTAGGTACATGGGCTTTTGGGTTACTCCCAAAGTTAGGAAGTAGTTATTCAAAATGAGTGAGTTTCTGGAATTGGGCTAATCGCTCCCTGAGAGGGGAGCATTTTTTTAAATTAGGATCTTGTTTAAGCAATAGCCTCGCTTCGGTGCGGGCTTTTTTTATTAATTCAATATTAGCCAAGGAGGCCATAGCTAAATCGGGTAATCCAGACTGCTTAACGCCGAAGAACTCACCTGGTCCACGGATGGACATGTCTTTTTCGGCCAATAAGAATCCGTCGTCTGTATCGACTAGGGCCTTGAGGCGTTTGTTCACGGCCTTGTCGCCGGTGGATGAGAACAAAAGACAATATGACTGGTGGATGTCGCGACCGACGCGGCCACGAAATTGATGCAATTGAGCCAGGCCGAATCTTTCGGCATTTTCAATCATCATGATTGTGGCGTTGGGTATGTCCACCCCCACTTCAATCACTGACGTAGACACCAAGATGTCGAACTCCTTATTCTTAAATTTATCCATAATCTCATTCTTCTCTTTGGCCTTCATCTTCCCATGTAGCATTGCCACTTTAATCTCTGGGAATATCTCGGTCGATAGCTTTCTATATTCCTCTTCCACGGCTTTCATGTCGGCCCATAAGATATTCATCATGCTTTGAGCACCGCGATTTTTTATTTCTGCCTTAGGGTCGCTAAGCTCAATGCGCGGGCAGATTACGAACACTTGCCGACCACGGCCAACCTCTTCGCGTATAAACTGGTATGCTGAATTTCTCTCATCCGGCGTTACGATGTTGGTTATTATTTTTTGCCTATTCTTCGGCTTCTCTCTGATTATTGAAATATCAAGATCTCCATATATGGTTAGGGCTAGGGTGCGGGGGATGGGCGTGGCGGTCATTGATAATAGGTGCGGCACGTAGCCTGCGTCTTCTTGTTTTACGAGTGCCGATCTCTGAGCTACGCCAAAGCGATGCTGCTCATCTATTATTACCAACGCTAAGTTTTTAAACTTGACATCTTTCTGAATGACGGCATGGGTGCCGATTATGATTTTTACTGAGCCGCTAGAGATTCTCTTTTTAAGCTCCGATTTTTTTATAGATTCACCATTCAATTTAGCCTGTGAACTTGTGAGCAGGCCTACGCTAGTAATCTGGCTCGAAAGCAGATTGACTATATTCCTATGGTGTTGTTGAGCTAAGACTTCTGTGGGAGCCATGAATACCGTTTGGCATCCGTGCTCGGCCGCCTGAACTGTAGCTATTAAAGCCACGACTGTTTTTCCACTGCCGACGTCGCCTTCCATTAGGCGGTTCATCGGATATGGCCTCTCTAGGTCTTTCAATATTTCCCAAGCCGCCATTTTTTGATCTCTGGTCAGCTCGAAGGGTAGCGTCGAGATGAAGTCTTTTATGAGCTCTTGGCTGAACTTAATTGATATGGATTTCTGCTGGTTTATCTTCCTTCTTTCTAGCAATGCTTTTATTTGAAAAAGAAAAAGATCATCAAACGCCAGCCTCTCTCTGGCTATGGCCACGTCTTCTTGCTTCTCTGGATAATGTATCAGGCGTATGGCGTCATTCAGGCTTAGGAGATTGTATTTTGACTTAATTTGTTCGGGCAGCGGATCGTCCAATTCCAAATTGGTCAGGATCGGTTTTAACAGGAATCTTAGATATTTAGAGCTCACGCCCTCTGTTTCCGGATATGTCGGCACTAGACCGGTAGTATGGGTCAGGCCGGTCTGTGCGATTTGCCCATAACCAACATTGCCGATCTTCTCATAGGTGGGGCTAGATAAGTGAATGCCTCTTTTCCCCAAGTTAACTTTGCCAGCCATACTGACGAGCGTTCCTTCGGTGAGGTTGTTGGCTATGTACGGCTGATTGAACCAGACTGCGTTAATCGCACCACTATCGTCTTTAACTATCGCATTGGTCACAGTCATGTGCCGTGGAAATATTTGTCGGTTAGTAATCTTTACGATCTCGCCCTGGATGCTTACTTTTTGGCCGGGCTGTACGTCTGCGATAGGGGAGACTTCCTGGTAGTCGTCGTAGCGAGCCGGAAAGTGCCAGAGCAGATCTCTTAGGGTGCTAACCCCAAGTCTTTTCAATCTAGATACGTTACGAGGTCCGACATGACTTAGATTTTCGATTGGAGTTAAGAGGTCTTGTTGCATGCGCGCATATTATACAATTTTAATGACCAAACTAAAAGCGTAACTCGATTCATGCCCTCGTGAACGGTCAAAATGAACTGCTTCATTTCGACCCCGAATTGTAGTTCGAGCTCCTGCGAGGACGTTGGACAATTCGGCAGAACATATCCCACGAAGTGGGATCAAAGTCGATTCTGTTCCGTAGGAACATGAATAAAAAACAAACAACCCTTTGAGGTTGTTTGTTTTTTATTCATTGGTGCCCTCGTGAAGAATCGAACTTCAATTACTAGATCCGCAATCTAGTGTCCTATCCGTTGAACGACGAGGGCCCTCCTAATCTCTGATTTACGTCAGAGCTTCGAAGGGCGAGCATAACCATATACAAGCTATGCTTGTCCGCCGAAGCTCGGATGCTAGGATGAGCGAAGGTGGAAACGACGAGGGCGCTTTACTAAAATCCGAATTTTTCTAACAATGCCTCAATTAATCCGCGCTCGACCCTTCTCTCGTCTAGATGATCTATCAGCAAGGATCGTACCTCGAGCGGATTTCTATTGGCTATGGATATATTTATTCTCGGTAGATACCACTTCTTCATGGTAATGATCAACCTTTTGTCTTGCCGCTCATAGTCTATCCAGAAAGAGTCAATGTCTTTATACTCATATTGTCTGTCGTCTAAACTTATACCATGGATACTCAGTATGGTCATTATCTTCGAAGGCTTTCTATTCATAGTCAAACCGACGACTATGCAAAATAGTATAAGAAGAAGCGATAGAAGCAGATTCGTTCTAAAGAATATAAGTAAGCCTGCGGCGATGACTAGGAGTACCAATAATACATGCAATCCGACTTTGTTCTGTACTGGTTCTGAGTCTGGGACTTCCCATAATATCTTCCTATCTCCACGATGGGTTTCTTCTGACTTGCCTTGTGCCGCTTGGGGCGTCTTATGATTGGGCGTTTTTAAAACCGACTCTTCTGGTGGAGTTGATTCTTGCTCGGGACCCTTCTTTCTCAGATCGATTATATTTGCCACGGTATTTTTACTAACTGCGGAGAGGGTGAGATTCGAACTCACGGTACCCTTACGGGTACGCCGCATTTCAAGTGCGGTGCGTTAGACCACTCTGCCACCTCTCCATCTTTTTTAAATACTGATGCGGAAGCGGGAGGATTCGGCCTCGGCTCTAGCTTCGCCGTCGCTCAGCTCGGCCTAGCCACCAGCTCACAATTTTTCTTGCTAGAAAAATTGTTCCGCTGTTCGAATCCTTCCACCTTACATATGGCAACATTTAAATACACCCAATGGCATATTTAAATGTTGATGCGGAAGCGGGAGGATTCGAACCTCCGATACCCTTGCGAGTATGCCTGATTTCGAATCAGGTGCTTTCAACCACTCAGCCACGCTTCCAACATTCTAACTCTAAGTAATCTAACATCAAAACCTCATTATATAAAGGTCTTAAATAAAGAAGCGCTCACCTGGGGGCAGGTGAGCGTGGTGCCAGAAGCGGGACTCGAACCCGCATGACCTTTGGGTCAACGGATCCTAAGTCCGTCGCGTCTGCCAATTTCGCCATTCTGGCACATGAGGCGAAGGGGTGGTGGGCCCAGCTGGACTTGAACCAGCGACCAGCCGATTATGAGCCGGCTGCTCTGACCAACTGAGCTATGGGCCCACATGACACTGCTAGTTGCTACCGTCGTCTGGCCACACCCCGAAGGGCATGGCCGGTGGGTCTTGGTGATCGGCATCGTGGAGTTTACCGACTTGCCGTGATCCGGCAGGGCTCACTAGACGAATGCCGAACATCATCTCGAGTTGGGCCAACGTTCTTATCGCTGGCACTTGCCGCTGAAGCAATTCGGGTCCGCCCGGTGGTGCCAAACCAACTCTCGACTTTGCCATTGCGTCCTCTTAACTCCGGCTGAGATCCGGGATGTCGGCCAGGTCTTGCCCAGCCAATTCCGGGAACTGGCTGGCCGGGATGAAGGCCGCTCTGGTCATCTGAAGGGCCTCGGCTACATCGAGCCCCGGTAGCCCCTTGCCCCGAGCGAGCATACGTCTGCGCCTGAGGCCTCTCTTGGTTACGATGACCGTCATGACCTGGGCCTTGGCCAAGTCCGCCAGGACCTGCCCATGCAAACTAGTCGAATCAAACATTTTGCCTCCCTGGAAATCGAAACATGCGATAGAAACGGGAAGGAACTTCGAATGAGCATATTATATCATCAAATATAGTATTTAGTCAAGCATAATAAAAGGCCCCGTTTGGGGCCTCATTCCCGACGGACACTATGAGCGGCGTCCTATGTCTATTTATCCTGTTTTTCCTGACAGGTGATGCACAGGATAGCCCATGGTAGGGCAGCCAGACGAGCCGGGGATATGGGTCCTCCGCAGTCGCGGCATATGCCGTAAGTGTCATCTTCGACTTTCTCTAGTGCTAGCCTAATTCCCTTATCTTGGGCGGCCAGCCGATTAAGATCGGCGGCAACTTTATTCCTTCTCTCCATCTCAGCGGCCCTCGATGCCGGATCAAGACGATTCGTCTGAGCTGGTAGCTCGCCTCGAGCTCTCTTAATCTCGTCGTTAGTTTGGGCTAGTTTAGCCCTTAGAATCTCTCTTATGTTTGTGGGCATTCTTTACCTCAGTGTGAGTTGGTAAGGGACGACAAACGATTCGGTTATTGTAATACAAATATGTCGAGAGCGTCAAACATCAGTTTGCTGCTAACCGAGTTTTCAATCCGATCAATTCGATTCTTTCATTTGTGACAACCCATCTATAGATGGCTGGGCTAACTATGGCAGATAATATGATATTTCCGATGAGGTGATTTAGGGTAAATGGGATCTGGCCAATAAATGCCGAAGAAAAGGTCTGGCCCCAAAAGATCGGCCCGATAGTTAATCCGGTTAAAGCGTCGTAAGCTATAGTTCCGATAATTCCATAAATTATATAATTCATGGCGCTACTTTTTCTGTTCTTAAAATACGCGTACGATCCTATTCCGACCAGCCCATAGGCGATAGCTGTAATCATAGTCCACGAGCCGACTTTGTTAGTGGCTATATCAAATATGACGATGCTTAGAAATCCGAACATAAATGTACCGAGCCAATCAAACTTTTTTGAGAACGGCATCATGGTTACTAGAATAGGCTCGATATTAGGTGGACGAAATGGAGTTAATCTAATGGCGAATATAACAAGCCAGCCGAGGAGATATTTTATTGAAGATCCGATGGTCATATAATTAAATAGCCACCGCAACGCGGTGGCTATTTAATTTAAATTAAAAATGAAAAAGCCTTTCGCGGGCGGAATGGTTAATTCTGAGGGACCGGACTTACCCCAAGGAGGGGATTACCGTTGCGCGACAGTGCTGGATTCTCACCAGCTTCACCTCAGACCGTTTTTATTGTTGTTAAGCTAAATAATATTAATCAATAATTATCTTTTTTACAATAACATAATTTTTTATCTGAGTTCCTTGGACTGTGATTCGTGCTCCATCTGGAAATACAGGCCTGGGACACGATTCAATAGATATTGGATCCTGACACATGGTCTTGGTATCGAAATACAATCTAACAGACATAGCCGGTGATCCAGGGGTCTCATATATCAGATAAAATTCGTTTGGCTTCAGCTTGGGATCGCTCATGTGGAAATTCCCGACGTGATTGAAATTCACCGACTTATCGGCTATGGGCGTGGCAGTTGGCGTGGGCGACGTTTCTGAGTTATTTATTCCAAGCTCTAAAACGAAAACAAAATAAATCGCAATTGCGATGAATATAGCAAGGCTAACTTTCCAGATTGAATCTTTGATAATCATTCTATTAATTATCCCAGAAATTAGGTTTTTATCCAAAGCAATATTTTACTATCAACAATCCATCTAATCCAATGTCGGTCCGTATGCTACAATTAAAGGATTAACAACTAGTAGGGGATTATCTGGGCTTAGGCCTCGACATCTTCTGCATCTATGAAAAAAGATACCATAATATGGGTCGTGGTCGCTGTGTTGGTTGTGCTCGGCATTTGGATCGTATCTAGGAGTGACGAACCAACCAGTAATAATGATTCGCAGGTCGTCTTATCGAGTACGCCAGTTTCTACGGGCGTAATAGCTAAGCCGAAGGCCACGCCGAAAGTTAGTGGAGAAACAATGACATATACTCAGGCCGTAGTGGCCTATCAGGGCAAGAGAATCCAGTTCAATGAATCGTGTCAGGGTAATCCTGGCCAAGTTGCCTTGAAAAAAGGAGATAAGATCATGCTAGATAATCGTTCAAGTATGCAGATCTCTCTAGCCATGGATGGCCGAGAAAATATTATTCCAGCCTATGGCTGGAAGATAGTCACCGTAACCACTGCCAATGCTTTGCCCTATAATTTAGGCATACATTGCACTTCTAGTAGGGACTCAGTCGGAAACGCGGCTCTCATTAATCTTCAGGCTAGTATGTCGCAGGGACTCTAGTCTGTTAATGAAATTAACAAGAGCCCCAGCTACGGCGTTGTCGTAGCTGGGGCTCTTGTTCGTCTAAATCTAGTAATTAAAAGCGGCTATTTCTAGCCGCGGTGATCGATCCCATGCTTGACTGCACATTTGGCACAAACTTGACCCATACCCTCAATATAGTTTCTGCGGTCATCTATGTGAGTGCTCATCTTGTATTCTGGCGTATCTTCTCCACACATGACACAAAAATCTGGATCGTCTGGGCCGCGTTTTCTATCGATGGCTTGTTTGACTCTTTCGTTCATGGCGAGCCTCGCCTGGATCTGCGGCGAATATATTACAATATGCGACAAGCGTCAACGGGTAGTTGCCGCCTTTTCCAAGCCCCGCTCGATAGGGGAGGCTGTCTCCAGGGTTACTATGGTAATACGAGATTTAGATTTGCTAAATTATGATAAAGAAAAAGGCGGGTAATCAGACCCGCCTTCGCAGCCTTACGAGGCTAGCCCTATGGGCGGCATATCCTAGCGATAAATATACCAGCACCATAAGTGAGTTGAACCAAATACAGTCAACGGAATAAATTGGACCATTAATTCTACCTAGTCTAGTGTGGACGATGGCTTGAAGGATGGTAATTCCATGAAAGGCCGTTAGGTAAAACGTTGGTCCTGAGAATGACTCGATCTCTCGTGAGCTCGTAAAGATCTTGCGGGCATAATAAATCATAGAGACTAGTAGGATTACCATACTTTGAACGAACCAGATTAAGTGTGATGCTGAACGGAATGTAATGCCTAGGAAGATCGTAGTCTCCATCTAGAACCTCCCCCCCCAATCATGTAAAAGAATACAAAAACAATACCGCATTTACGCGGTATTGTCAATGCGAGATTGTGGTAAAGAGAAAGCCGACGTTAGTCGGCAGAGTGTTCTAAATTATGTGGCAGCTTTAAGACCTGTTGCACTGTTTCCTTTTTTGTCGGTAGTCATTTCGGTTGCCGCATCCATGAATGCGATAAGCCGGTTGGCTTCTTCTGAACCGCTAACTAGCGCGCTTGTGAGAGTATAGGCATTGTCGACTGCGGCACGTTCGAGCATGCTGCCTTCGGCATTAACCATAGCCAGGTCCGCGGCCAATTGAGAGATTCTTCTTAATCTCTTGGCGGATGGGCAATCGCATGCCAGAACGTCGGTAGGTATATTTGAAGCTAACAACGATACGATAACGTGCTTCTTGAGGCCCCGTGCCCAATATGGGCCATCTTGATCGTAGACCCGATCGATAATTGGATCTTCTCGATTGATAATTGTAGCCAATTCTTCCAATGATCTGGCGCAGTCGCACATAGGGCACCCTCTTAGCGGAAACGAGCTGAAACTAAAATACCACTCTCGTGGGATTCGTCAATCCCATGTTGTGGGGGGGGGTGGTCTCCTACGTCAAAACTTCGGAAGACTAAAAGAGGACGTTACTGTGTCCTTCCGGAGCTCGAAGAGCGAAGGAGGAGAACCTGGTTAGCTTCTTATTATGGCAATGCTGAGTTTGGATTTATGAGATCATGGTAAATAAAAAAGACCGTTCTCGGTCAGCGAGCCAAATTAGGCATAGTTCTTATCGCTCAGCATTTCGCCACGAGCCTACCCTGTAATAGGCGGCCCAGGTGAAGTATCTCTCGGATTTTGACGGCCGGAACAGAATCCAATGCCCGTCTTCTTTCTGTTTCAGTTCATAGTCGAGATAGATACCCACGGCTTTTAAGGCCAGACCGGCTGTAGCCTCTGGGTTGTCTTTCCCGGTACCCTTGTCTACCACCCTCAGTGAATCCCAATGGGTGTCGGTCCAGTTCTGCAATTCAATAATTTGCTCGGGATAATAAACCCCAGCATATCCAGGCAAAGATACGTGCCATGCCTTCATTAGCTTGCCGTCTACGTAATCATGTCTTTCATAACCAGTGGCGATTTTGAATAATCCAAGAGTTAGGAAGATTGCGAACAAAATTGACAGAAGGTTCGTCATAAATTACTCCAGCCAGCCGAGATCTTTCAGGGCTTGACATTCATCGCAGAGATTCGGTCGCGTGGTGTAGCTTTCCGGAACTTGAATGTCGGCGCCGCAGCTGAGGCAATCGAAGTGCATCGGTGAGCCAGCGCAGAGACGACTGTTGTCGACTCGTTCTCGCGTCTTGTTCTCTTCGCGTCTGGTGGCAAGTGCCACAAGAGCCGCCTTCTTTCCTCGAGTCGTAGCTAGGGCCATATGTCTTATTCCTTTCGAAGAACACGAAACTAAAATACCACTCTCGTGGTATTTGTCAATCCCATGTTGTGGAGGTTGGGCTCCTACATCAAAACTTCGGAAGACTAAAAGAGGACGTTACTGTGTCCTTCCGGAGCTCGAAGAGCGAAGGAGGAGAACCTGGTTGAGAGGGTACTATAGTAATACAAGATTCAATTTCATGAAGAGTTGGGTATAAAAAACAAAGGACCTCGCACCAGACGGAGGATTGAGGTCCTGAGTCTTGGGGCGGGGTGTGATCTAGGCCCTGTCGGCGGCCTTGAGCAAAGGAGAAAGCCTCTCCTCTAGGTGGGGAAACATCTTCACCATTTCTGCGACGAAAAGTGTCAACATCTCGTAAACTCTTTCGACGTAGGCCATTGGAATCGTCAATCCATCATACTCATATGAAGAGTAAATGACCCTTGTTTTACCCAGTATGAACTCTACTACGATCTGCGACGGCCAGCCTTTCTTGAAGAATAGGTGCCAGGACGCATTCCCGTCGCTGAAGAATATCTTGTCATGATACTGAACAGCAGCATTAATGAGCTCGGTCGAGCCAGTAAGTCCGAGGACTGTTTTGACCACAAGGTCAATCTCATCACGCATTGCGTCAATAGTCCTCGAACCAGCAATGATTCTTCTGACGACCTCTTTCGCTTCCATGGCGTCCTCTCCTGTCTCCAGGAACCCTCTCGGGTTGTTAATATTAGGGCATCTCTGCCCAGCTAATAAAACAATACCGCATCTCTGCGGTATTGTCAATCCTATGTTGCGGGGGCAGGATTCGAACCTGCGACCTCCGGGTTATGAGCCCGACGAGCTGCCACTGCTCTACCCCGCAGAACCAGTATATATAATTATCGAAGATTTACAAACTTCATTGACAGATATCTGCGCCATGGTATTATATAGATGCGCCGTTTTAAGGAGAGGAGAGGGTGATGTGGCTACAGAACGTTCTTGCGTGGCTCGACCGGGTTATCTCTAGCGTATTCTGTCTTGAAGCTTGGGGGTGGGGCGGGCGATATCGATGACGCCTACCAGTGGACCTACTTCGTGACTATCGGTCCTGTTATCAAAATCGTAAATATGAGAGGAGAGGTAGTCGAGGCAACTGGCTACTGGTCAGTTCGTCATTATTACGATGAACAGGGGAAACTTTTGAAGCGGATCCCCGTCAGGAAGGATCTCGGATGCGGGAAGCGCCTGGTGAGGTAGTCAAGTTCTTTCGGATTATCTCCGGAGATGCGTGGCCGTTTTGAATCCTGTCGAAGTCCAGCATCCTCTGCTGACATAGCCCCGATGAGGCCGAGCCCTCATCGGGGCTTCATCTTTTTTAGTTTACAGAAGTTGATTGACTAAGGATTCTTAAAACTTTAAGATTTCGGTAGTTCGTTAACTAGAGGAGGCTTGGAATGGATGTCATCTCAGCCGCTGAACGCGAGTTAGATGTTCTTAGAGTTCAGAAGGATAGAATTAGAAATCGTCAGCTCGAGGCAATTCGAAGAAGCTTTATATCTTGTCCCAAGTGTCATAAAGAGAGTCGACTTAGCAATTGGACCTTTATCCAAATTAAATGGTATACGCCACCAAGTGGTTGCACCGAAGGAGATTACTGGAATACGTCCGAAACGAAATTTTGCTACTTAGTCTGTCCGAAATGTGGAATTGAGAGCTATGTCTATGTACATCCCCAGAAAAATAAGATAGTACGTTTGGTAGATAAGAGTAGCTTTACGACTGCGCAACTATTTAAGACGGTGATAGTTAGAGAGACTAGACCGCTTGGATAGGATTGACCAATACCACAAAAGTGGTATTTTAGTTTCACGTTCTTTGGAGAATTGTTATGCCCGAACCGTCACAAGAGAGATTAATGAAAGATGCGATACGAGTTCTCAACAATCCTTTCTGGATTAACGGTCTTGAAGCGGGGAAAGTACATCAAAGACTTCATGATGATCATGATGGTACCCATGCTGGCACTCTGAATGTACTTATAGGCCCAGATGGAGATTGCCACACATGGAATGACGGCCAGCCAGGCCAATCGCTTAGGTTTAGGGTTCCCGTCTTGGGCGGAGGCATGAGTCCGAGAGTCAGGAATGCCTTAATGATGCTTGCTTTTGCCATAAAACTAGACAATGAAGATTATCCCCAAAGGTCGGAAGATTTAGAATGACGCCCGCAACCGCGGGCTTTTTTATACCCAACTCTTTGCGATTATTTTCGTAAGTGAGTCTGCGCGTCTTGCGCTGTCTCTCGTGGGTTCTTTCTTCTGCATTTATGTATTGAAATGATGAGTTTTATGTTGTAGAATATGTGAGTTAATCGCTTTTTCTATGTCGGCGTAGCTTCCTCCTTCGCTCGTCCTAATGTCCGAGCTTCGGTGGACAGGTGTAGCTTATTCCTAGTTATACTTGTCCTTCGAAGCTCTGATGTAAATCAGAGCGTAGTAGGGTCGGCGTAGCTCAGGGGTTAGAGCGAGCGTTTCATAAGCGCTAGGTCGCTGGTTCGATTCCAGCCGCCGACACAATTTTATATATTATTACGTTAACTAGAGGTGGGAAGATGTTATTTTCGAGAGGCCCGCGCAGGCGCGACGGCGCCGAGCGAGAGGGTGATTTCTCAGGAGAGAAATACAGCCCGTACTCGAGAAAACAATATCTTCCTGCCTCCGAGATGAAATGGAACCAAAGCACAAATTACACACGTTTGAATCTGGATTGAGATTAATAACCGTGCCCATGGAGGGGACTAAGACGGCCACAGTTTTAGTTATGGTTGGTACTGGATCAAGATTCGAAACAAAGAATATAAATGGTATCTCGCATTTTCTTGAGCACATGATGTTTAAGGGTACGACCAAGAGGCCAGACAAGGTTCAGATTGCTAAGGAGCTTGAATCTATCGGAGCCGAATACAATGCTTTCACGAGTAAAGAGTATACAGGATACTATGCCCGAGCTAGCGCCGAAAAACTGGACCTAATGACTGATGTCATCTCCGATATATTTTTGAACTCATTATTAGATGAGAAGGAGATAGAGACAGAGAAGGGCGTAATCGTCGAAGAGATAAATATGTATCGTGATATGCCTAGTCGTTATATTGGCGATTTATTCGAAGGGCTACTATATAAAGATCAGCCGTTAGGTTGGGACGTGACCGGAGAGAAGGAAATAGTTACTGCGTTAAAACGAGAAGATTTTGTTAATTATTTTAATACTCATTATATCGCCGAGAATACCATAGTAGCTATAGCTGGAAATATTACTAATGAGCAGGGCCGAGCAGTTGTCGAGAAATATTTCACGAATGCTCGAGAAGGCAAGCCGATATCAAAATTGGCAGTAGACGATAAGCAGGCCGAACCGCAAGTATTGATTCATTGGAAAGAGACTGATCAGGCCCATTTTAATTTGGGCGTCAGGGCTTTCGATATGTTTGACGAGAGAAGATATGCGCTGAGTCTTTTGAGTTTGATATTTGGAGGCAGTATGACTTCAAGATTGTTCCAAGAAGTAAGAGAGAAGAGGGGGCTGGCTTACTATGTTGGCGCCAGCGCCGATTTGCTTACTGATTGTGGAATGTTTACGACTAGGGCTGGCGTCAATAAGGATAAAGCCGTCGAGGCGGTCGAGGTGGTGCTTGATGAAATGAGGAAATTAAAGAATGATGGCGTGACCGAAGCCGAACTCCAACAAGCCAAAGATCATCTTAACGGGAGTATGGCCATTTACCTTGAGAGCTCTATGAATATGGCCTCTGACTATTGCGACTCGGTATTATTTGAGAATAAGGTTTTGACGCCGGAAGAAAGACTAGATAAGATTAATAGGGTAACACTAGAAGAAGTTAATCAACTGGCTAGGGATCTCATTGATAATTCTAAATTAAATTTTGCGATTATTGGTCCGTATAAAGATACGGAGCAATTTAAAAAAATTATAAAAATATAGAGATGGCAGACAACCAACACGTCCACATAGATATATCTTCGTCTAGCATGTTCAGAGCGATCATGATTATCGTGGGATTCCTTCTGCTCTATGTTCTTAAAGACGTAGCGGTTATATTTTTGTTCGCGCTTATTGTCGCTTCGGCGATCTCGCCATTTGCTAATTGGCTCGACGGCAAGGGCTTTCCGAGAATACTAGGCGTGCTATTACTCTTTCTCATCGTAGTCGGCCTAGTCATAACAGTTTTCTCGCTTGTAGTGCCATATTTGGCTCAAGAAGCTTCTCAGTTGGCCAATGCCTTACCGAAATTCGTTGATAAAATTACCAATTCGTTGGAAGCGGCTCAAAAGGGTGCGCCTAAATATTTAGATTTTCTTGGAGAGATTCAGAATGTCCTTGATGGAATTTCGTCTTATTTCCAGCAGGCGTCTCAATCGGTGATTGGACTTGTCGTTAGCGTGTTCGGTGGCATATTCTCTTTCTTTGCCATAGTGGTCATATCTTTTTACCTATCAGTTACGAAGAAGGGTATCGAAGTTTTTATCGGTTCGATAATTCCGGAGAGATACGAGACTTATGTTTTGGATCTTTGGAAAAGGTCGGAAATAAAAGTTGGTCGTTGGTTGCAGGGGCAGATGTTGCTTAGTTTAATCGTTGGAGTTGTCGTATATATAGGATTGTCTCTTATGGGTATCAAATATGCCTTAGCTTTGGCCGTGTTGGCGATGGTATTTGAAATAGTCCCAGTTGTCGGGCCAGTGCTTTCAGCCATGCCGGCCGTATTCTTGGGCTTCATGCAGTCTCCGGCGTTAGGCGTCTGGCTTGTTATATTTTATGTAGTAGTCCAGCAACTAGAGAATCATATTCTTGTCCCATTGGTAATAGGCAGAACTACGGGTTTAAATCCGGTCGTCGTGATTATAGCCCTACTCGTGGGTGCTCAACTCGCCGGAATACCTGGCATGATATTGTCGGTACCGGTAGCTACGGTTATCGTTGAGATTCTTGACGATATGGCCAAGCACAAGGAATCAAGAAAGGGCGCCGCCTAAAACTAAGACCCTAATTCTATTTAGAATTTAGTGCTTGGAATTAAATATGTTATATATAGTCGCTACTCCAATCGGCAACCTCGAAGATATAACGTTGAGGGCTATTAATGTCCTAAGCAATGTTGATTTGATTTTAGCTGAAGATACTAGGGTCACTAGAAATCTCCTTGAAAGATACAACATCAAGAAAGATATAATTAGCTATCATCAACATAGCGATTTTAAGAAGATAGATCAGATAATAGAGATGCTTAGAGATAATAAGAAGTTAGCGCTAGTAACTGATGCTGGTACACCGGGCATAAACGATCCAGGCAACTATTTAATAATGAAGGCGTTGGAAGAGATCCCAGATCTGATGATTGTACCTATCCCGGGAGCAAATGCAGCCATATCGGCGTTGAGTGTTAGCGGCTTTGCTACAGATAAATTTGTGTTCCTTGGGTTTCCGCCACACAAAAAAGGTCGGCAGACATTTTTTAAGAACATTGCCATAATAGACGAGACAGTTGTTTTTTACGAATCAAAGCATAGAATATTGAAAGCCTTGGACGAGTTAAAGAAACTATCGAATATAGATGCCAGAAAAATAATGGTTGGTCGCGAACTAACTAAGCAATTCGAAACAATCTATCGCGGAGACATCGATCACATAACCAAATCGCTATCTGGCGATAATCTCCTCGGCGAATTTGTAGTTGTCATAGCCAATAAATAATAATGAAAAATAAATTTTACATAACGACGGCGATAGCTTACGTGAATGCGGAACCGCACATCGGCTTTGCTTTAGAATTATTACAAGCGGATGTTCTGGCTAGGCACCATCGCTTGATGGGGGATGATACGTATTTCTTAACTGGTACCGATGAGCATGGCTCTAAGATAGCTCAGGCAGCAGAAAAGCATGGCAAAGATACCCAACTATTCGTGGATGAAATAGCCCAGACATTTATTGATCTGACCAAGAAGCTAAATATCTCCAATGATGACTTCATAAGAACCTCTGATCGAGTGAGGCATTGGCCGGCGGCTCAAAAGATTTGGCAAAAATTAGCAGAAAGTGGAGACTTGTATAAAAAAGATTATGAAGGTCTATATTGTGTGGGTTGCGAGGCCAATAAAAAGAAGAGCGACCTAGAGGACGGCTTGTGTCCGATTCATAAAACCGAGCCCCAGTTAGTCAAAGAAAAAAATTGGTTTTTTAAACTCTCGAAATATACTGGAGTTATAAAAGAGAAGATAGAGAAAGATGAATTGAAAATTGTACCGACGTCGAAGAAAGGTGAAATTTTGAATTTATTGGATGATGCCGAAGATGTTAGCTTCTCTCGTCCGACTGCGACGCTTAAATGGGGGATACCAGTCCCAGGCGACGACACGCAAACAATGTATGTCTGGACCGATGCTTTAACAAATTATATCTCAGCACTTGGCTATCCCGAAGATCCAAAATTCTCGCAATATTGGCCCGTGGACGTGCATTTAATAGGAAAAGATATTCTAAGATTTCATGCCATGTATTGGCCGGCGATACTTCTGTCGGCAGGGGTAGAATTGCCCAAATCAATTTATGTCCATGGCTTCGTAACGGCTGAGGGCGAGAAGATGTCTAAGTCACTGGGAAATGTTATCGACCCCAACCAATTAATCGAAAAGTATGGTGTTGATGTGACTAGATATTTCTTATTGAGAGAGATCCCGTCCGATGATGACGGTGACTTCTCGTTTAAGAAGTTGGAGGATAGATACAACGGCGACTTGGCCAATGGTTTGGGCAATCTGGTTCAGCGCGTGGCGACTCTAATCGAAAGTAAGCTTGACGGAGAACTAGTGTATAAGAAGGAGGTCGTAGCAAAAGAGGTGGGCGAAAATCCAGAAATTAAAGAATTTTTTGACGAGTCTGGCTATGGTCAATTAGTCAACGAGTTCAAGCTTCACGAAGTTTTGGGTAATTTCATATTCTCTAGAATTGCAATCGCCAATAGATTTATTGATACCAATAAGCCTTGGGAGGTTATAAAAAATAATCCAGCCGAATTTTTAGAGATTATGACTGTTCTTGCGGCCATGATCCACAATATTTCTTGGCGGCTACAGCCATTTATGCCAGAAACAAGTCAAAAAATATTTGCCGTTTTTGGCGATAGCGGAGAGAGGCAAATTCAAGATAACTATAAATTCTTGATCAAGAAGGGCGCTGGGCTTTTCCCTCGTTTACAACAATGAAAATAATCGATACTCATTGTCATCCGCAATTTCCAGATTACGATAACGATCGTGAGGAAATGATAAAACGCAATCTAGTCGATGGCGTTTTTATGATAGCCATCGGAGCCGACCTGAAATCGTCTGAGGGGGGGATAGCTTTAGCAAAAAAATATCCTAATCAAATTTGGGCTACGATTGGAGCTCATCCTGACGAGATCGGAGAAGATTTTGCAATCGAAGATTATAAAAAAATAATTTCAAAACAAGTCGTGGCTATCGGCGAGGTTGGATTAGATTACTATCGAACGCCAGAAGAAGATAGAAGAAAAAGGCAAAAAGATATTTTTTTGGAATTTATAAATTTGTCCCACGAAGCCAAGCTGCCATTGGTAATACATTCTCGTAACGAGAAGCTAGGAAAATCGGCTCATGATGACTTGGCGGATATATTGAAATCGAATGACGGACTGACTGTGGATGGCGTGGCTCACTCGTTTACTGGAACAGTCGACGAGGCTAAGAAATACCTCGACTTAGGGTTTTATTTAGGATTCAATGGAATAATAACTTTTGCCAATCAATACGATGAGGTCGTCAGATATGCGCCCATGGAACAGATACTTCTGGAAACGGACGCGCCATGGCTGTCGCCGGTGCCATATCGTGGCCAACGAAACGAACCAATACGTGTTATCGAGGTAGCCAAGCGCGTGGCTGAATTAAAAAATATAGAATTAGCCGAAGTCGTAAGCATATGTAATCAAAATGCGAGAAAGCTGTTCGGCATAGATTTTTAGTATTAGTTGTTATAGCATGGGGTTAGCTCATTGATTGGGGCGCACATGAGATTAATACTCGGAAGCGATTTACACGGCTATTTGCCAGCGAGTGTCCCAGAGGGGGACTTGATGATATTGGCGGGAGATATTCTGCCCGAAGAGGGTATCTGGGATTTTATTACCAACAGACTTAATCCATGGCTTGCGAAAGCTCCTGTCAAACGAACTGTCTTGACTTGGGGTAATCACGACTGGCCGATGCCTGATCTGACGATGGGCGTTAAGAGCGCCAATGTCTTAGTTGAGCAGGTCATTAAAATCGGAGGAATAAAGATATATGGCTCTCCTTGGAGTCTGCCATATATGAGATGGGCATGGATGGCTCCAGAGAGGACGCTGGCAAAGATCTATCAGGACATACCTAAGGACGTCGACGTTATCGTTTCTCATGCACCACCCTATGGCTGGGGTGATATGAATAGTAAGGGGGAGCATTGGGGCAGTCGTAGGCTTAGGTTTCGTATGGAGGCATTGCCGAACTTAAAGCTTCTAGTGTGTGGGCATATCCATGAAGGTTATGGTCGATATGGTATCGTCGCCAACGTAAGCTCTGTATACAACGCCGAAGGTAGATATATCCCACGAATTGATCCGTGGACTGTCGTCGATATTTAATCCCGCCACGGCGGGATTTTTTGATTTAATGAGCCAGTTTTTATATACTGCATATATTATGAAGATATTCTTAGATGATCAGGGTAATGACGAAAGAAGGAGCTGGGCGCCTGAAGATTGGAGGCGAGCTATCAATTTTCTCGAATTCAAGGAACTAGTAGAAGAAGCTTTGAGGACGGGAGAGGTAATCGAGGCGATCAGTTTTGATAATGATTTAGGCGATGGAGAAAAAGATGGTTGGGAAGTATTGAAATGGTTGTCCGAAACACATCCTGAGATGATGGAATCGGGACCAGAACTGAGCGTACATTCAGCTAATCCCGAAGGCAGAAAAGCCTTGGAACATCACATAGATTTTTGGAGGAGAAACTATAAAGAAATGGGTGAGGCTAAAAGTAGGCCTGATCCGTGGGCAGAAATAAAGATTAAATAATGAAGAAATACAATCCAGGCAAAATAGAAAAGAAGTGGCAAAAATATTGGGAAAAAGAGAAGATGCATGAAGCCGTGGCCGGAGCGAATAACCATTTGCTATTGGTAGAGTTTCCGTATCCTTCTGGTAATCTACACATTGGCCATTGGTACGCCTTTGCCTTGCCAGATATCTTGGCTCGTTATGAGAGAATGAACGGCAAGAACGTGATGTATCCAATCGGTTTTGATGCTTTCGGTTTACCAGCAGAGAATGCGGCTATTCAGAGAGAGACTAGCCCCGGCGATTGGACCAAAAAGAATATCGCTTACATGACTAAACAGCTGAGAAGTATGGGTGCGACATTTGATTGGTCAAGGCAAGTCGAAACAATTGACTCAGAGTATTACAAATGGACTCAATGGATGTTTCTGAAGTTTTACGAAAAAGATTTATCCTATCGAGCCGAAACACCAGTCAATTGGTGTTCAAAAGACAAGACGGTCCTAGCTAATGAGCAGGTGGTAAATGGTAAATGTGATCGTTGCGGCACGGACGTTGAGCAAAGAAAGTTATCACAGTGGATGTTTAGAATAACTAAATTCGCAGATGACTTAGTTGACGGTCTCGATCGAGTCGATTGGCCCGAAACAACTAAGCTAGCTCAGAGAAATTGGATCGGCCGATCGGAAGGATCGATGATTAGTTTTAAAATAAAAGATTTTAATAAAAGCATCGAAGTATTTACTACTAGAGCCGACACTCTTTTCGGTGCAACCTATGTGGTCTTAGCACCTGAGAATGAATTAGTTAAGGATCTTAAGCCCTTCATAACCAACTGGGATGAAGTTGAAAAATATATTACTGAAGCCAAAAGAAAATCTGAGTTGGAGAGAATGACTAATGTTAAAAGTAAGACCGGAGCTCAGCTCAAAGGTGTGGTAGCTATTAATCCGATTAACGGCGAGGAAGTGTCGGTTTGGGTGGCTGATTACGTATTAGCTCATTACGGTACGGGTGCAGTTATGGCTGTGCCGGCACACGACCAGAGGGACTACGACTTCGCCAAAAAACACGGAATAGCAATTGTGGGGGTTGTATCGCCTACATATTTCGAGGGGCATGTTTCAGTCAGTGCTAACCCAATGGAACATCTAAAGAAGCTGATCTCTGATATATCATCAGGAGAACTTTGCTACGAGGGGGATGGGTTGCTTATGAGCTCTGGTAAATATACGGGGATAGGCTCGGAAGAGGCGAGAACGAAGATTGTCGAAGAGCTCAAGTCTAAGGGGCTGGGAAGATTGATCAAGCAGTATCGCTTACACGATTGGATATTATCAAGACAGAGATATTGGGGCGTGCCCATACCGATAATCAAATGCACGGAGTGCGGCTATGTACCCGTACCAGAGAAAGATCTACCAATCAAATTGCCCAAGCTAGATGATTTTAAACCATCTGACGATGGCCGATCGCCACTAGCTAAATCGGGCAAATGGCTAAAGGCGAAATGTCCCAAGTGTGGAGGTGAGGCTGAGAGAGAAACCGATACCATGGATACGTTCGTAGACTCGTCTTGGTACTTCATGCGCTACGCTGATCCTAACAACAAAGGAGAATTTGCTAGTCAGGAGAATATGGATGCTTGGTTGCCGGTGCCTCTGTATGTTGGTGGTGCCGAGCACAATACTATGCATCTTTTGTATTCCCGATTTTTCACCAAAGCTTTGCATTCGTTGGGGTATGTAAAATTCGATGAACCTTTTCTCGGTCGCGTTAATCACGGCATAATTCTTGGACCTGATGGCCAGAAAATGTCTAAATCTAGAGGTAACGTTGTCGATCCCGATGTTGAGGTAAAAAATTACGGAGCTGATACGGTTAGAATGTATTTATCTTTCATGGGACCATATGAGCAGGGCGGCCCATGGGATCCGAAAGGTATCAATGGTGTTTCAAGATTTTTGAATCGAATCTGGAATTTCGTTTCAAGACATGAAGATAAAAAACTAAAAGTTTACGAAAAGCCGGAGATCGATGTCGAGATTGCCAGGGCTATTAAGAATGTGGGGGGCGACATTAAAGAGCTGAAATTTAATACGGGCGTTAGCGGATTGATGAAGATGCTTAATAGCCTGGAAGAGATTACAGGCGAAGAATATAAATTGAGCAAAGAGCAGTATGAATTAATTCTGAAGGTGGTTGCGCCATATGCACCACACATCGCCGAAGAGTTGTGGCAAGAAGTTTTAGGTAATGAGAAATCGATTCACCTAGAATCGTGGCCGAAGTTTGATGAGACACTACTCAAAGAGGAGTCATTTAATCTGGTCATCCAGATAAACGGCAAAGTAAGGGATGCTATATTAATGAAGGCTGGCCTGCCAGAAGACGAAGTTAAAAAGTTAGTGATGGCTAATGAAAAAATACAGAAATATATAGATGGCCAAGTGATTAAAAAATTCATATATATACAAGGCCGCGTGGCCAATATTGTCATATAAATAATATGAGTCACGATATCCCAGATCGAAATATCAAATCACAAGAAAAACCAAAGCCAGAAAGCCAGGGAGTTGAATTGTCTCCGGAAATTGTAGAGAAAATAATGGAGAAAGTCAGAGATCTTAATCTGGCAGATACCGCGGTTACCGCATTGAACACTAATTTGGATGATGAGGAGTCTAGGCGAACATTGATGATACAACTTCAGAAGGGCTTACTAGGTAAGTCTCAGGCTGCTTCAATGCCATCAGATTACAATATGGATGTGTGGTATAAGCAAGCTAGAATAGAAAAGAAAGCGACCTTATGGTGCAATATCGTTGGAAGAAGCGCGAAAGAAGCATCAAAGACTTATTATTTAGATGAAATCTCAATCTGTTTTTCCCTAAAGGGATTTAGAGAGGAGTTCCCAATGCGTGATGTTATGGCTAGAAAGGTGGGCAAGGCAAAAACTTTTAGGATTAATACGCCTGCCGCAGGGTCGGAAATTCTATCAGCACTGGGCTTGGGTAGGGACTTAGATATTAGCCTTTCTGATTTAATAATAAAAATTGAGGAATATATAAAAGTAAATGGTCCAAGGTTGAATGCTGGTTGTGAAACAACAGAAAAGGATGGAGTCCTAACGTGGACACCGGGAATCAATTTATTGAACGTATTAAAAAAAATCAATGAGAAAAAGAATTTTGACCCATTATTTGCTTATATAGATAGTGAGTGGGGCTACGCGATTAAACATCGAGTTCCTCCACGTAATTTCTATGGGATAATCTTGCGGCCTCGTGAGCCAAATGGGGAATACATAACCTACAATACTAGCCAGACTGAGTCAGTCCGAGAATTCAGTAACGATCCCGAGGCGATGAAGAAAAAAGTAGCTATATTGGCTAGATTAATGGTAGTGGCATATAAAGGAAGAGAGGGGCTTATCATGCCGATTTATGATAAAGATTGTAATCTACTTTGGCCAAAGCAGATGAGTTATGAAGAAGTTAAAAGATTTGTGGCGGAAAGAGATGGGAGAGAGAAGGAAAGCGTGGACGGAGAGGTCAAGCCAGAATTGACCGGGGACTCTAAATGGGATAATATTAGCGAGTAATAATTCCTTCGGGAAGGGTCGAGAATCAAAATGAGTGCTTACTGACTGACAGTTTGTTCATGAATTTCAGCGAAGCTGGAGCGTGAACGACGAACAGTTTTAAAGACAATGGCACAAGATCGAGACAGAGAGTTTGTAGAGATGATAATCAAGGAAATCGTTAACCACCCTGATGACGTAAATGTTACTAGGACAGTTGACGAGCTTGGCGTTCTTCTCTCCGTTAAGGTTAACAGAGAAGATATGGGTCTTCTGATCGGAAGAGCTGGATCAACAGCTAAGGCCATCAGAGCTTTGGCAAGAATTGTCGGTATGAGGAATAACGCAAGAGTTAACCTCAGAATCGAGGAACCAGAGGGTGGAAGAATGGAGCCGGCTGCACCAGTTGCTGAGCCAGGCAAAACTAGAGATGTCGAAGACGTTATGAACGACCTCGGCAATCTATAATACGAATTTTAAAAAACAGGCCCCGAACGGGGCCTGTTTTTTAATTAACCCCGTTAGAGAATTTTCTCTAGCGGGGTTGGCAATAATCGTGTTTAACGAAGTGGCGTTTTGTGATAGAGTTTTCCGAGAACATTGAAAGGCTGGATACGCATGAAGGTCACCTTCATTTGTCCAAGACAGACAAATATGAACCTGGCTTCAGTTTCTTTTTTTAATCTTCCCAATCAGGCGATTCATCTACTTGCTTCTATCACGCCGACAAGCTGGGACGTCGAGCTTGTAGATGAGAGCAGGGTGGCAATTAACTTCGATACCAAGACCGATCTTGTTGCTCTGACGGCTTTATCTGCCCTAGCTCCACGGGCCTACGAGATCGCTGGCAAGTTTAGGGCGCGCGGGGTAGCGACGATTATGGGTGGTATACACGCTTCGGTGATGCCAGAGGAAGCGGCAAGATATGTTGATTCAGTTGTAATTGGAGAGGCCGATGAGATTTGGCCAGAGATACTCAGGGATTTCGAGCGTGGTGAAATGAAGAGTATATATAGACCATCCTTGCCGAGTAGCCTAGACCTTTTGGAAACCAGAGAGATTCCAAAGACGCATAGGGTTAGATTTATTGACTGGTTGCCGATATCGTTAAGAGTCACCTATATGCAAGTCGGTAGAGGGTGTCCACATAACTGCGAATTTTGCTCGGTAACCAAAATAAGCGGTCGGACAATAAGGACCAAGAGCATAGCTTATATTGTCGGCAAGATTGCAGAGGAGAAGGCGAAGGGGATGGATCTCTTATTCTTCTCCGATGATAATATCATTGCCAATAAAAGATTTGCCAGAGACTTGTTCAGTGCGATTAAGCCGCTCGGGATAAGATGGGTTTCCCAGGCCGATATAAGGATTGCCGACGAAGACATACTGGATTCAGCTGTTGGCTCGGGCATGGTTGGAGTTTTTCTCGGCCTGGAATCTATCAGCGAAGATACGCTTGGTGATGGGGTTGGAAGAGTGAAGCAACGCATGAGAGCAAATTACGAGAGTGCCATAAAGAGACTACACGATCGCGGCGTTAATGTCATGGGAGGATTGATATTCGGATTTGACTTTGAGAGAGAGGGTTCATATGACGAAACCGTTGAGTGGGCCATCGCTAACAAGATAGACATTGCTCAGTTTACGATTCTTACGCCGTTACCTGGGACGGATCTATTTGAAAGAATACATAAGGAGGATAGACTTGCTTCGATTGATTGGTCTAGATATGACTTAATGAATAATGTCTTGAGAGGCGAGGGTGCCGAGGATAAGAATTTAGAATTGGTTATTAGGAAAGCCTTTAGGCAGTTCTACTCTTATAGATCGCAAATTAGAAGATTTAGATTCTCAAAAAGTTTGTTCGATTTGGGAGTTCGACTTGCGAATTTGCAGCTTAGATGGATATCGCAACTATTCTAGGGCTTACCGTGGTGAGCCCTTTTTATATGTGCTTGGAGCGTTTAATTGACAATCACCGCAATCAGTCGTATTATATCCAGGCAGTTCTTACCATTTGGAGGCGACATGTTCCTGTGTCCGGCTTGTGCTAGAGAAACACATGGCTCGTCTTTCTGTGGAATGCGTAAAGAACCTCCCAAGATTTCGTTTGGGATGTGCGAACGCGTGGGTTGCAATAATCACAGTGCTAATTGCTGGGAATGTGTCTGCGATAAAGGAAATGAGCCGAAGGTAGAGATCAGTAAAAGAGTAGTAACAGCAGTATAGCCGACTACGATGAGGGCGGGTTACCCGCCCTCTTTCTATATAATCATCGATTTATGAAATTTAATGTTCTAACAATTTTCCCGAACTTCTTTGATTCGTTTAAGAACGAGGCTTTAATCGCGCGCGGAATTAAAAAGAAGTTATTAAAAATCGAGACTCATAATTTACGTGACTGGACGGCCGACAACCATAAGACTGTAGATGGCAGGCCCTATGGCGGAGGAGCGGGGATGGTGATGATGGTTGATCCAATTTTTAAGGCTGTTAAATCGATAAAGAAAAGTAAAAAGTCGAGAATCGTTTTACTCTCGGCCAAGGGCAAGGTTTTTAATCAGAAGAAAGCCCAAGAACTCTCTAAGTACGATCAGTTAACATTTATATGTGGACGCTACGAAGGCGTAGATGAAAGAGTGGCTAGAAATATTGCCGATGAAGAGCTATCGATAGGCGAGTATGTTTTATTTGGCGGCGAAGTGGCAACGATGGTGGTAATGGAGGCGGTCTCAAGATTAATCCCTGGCGTAGTGGCCAAAGAGGAATCGATAGAGAAAGAAAGCTTCTCGAATGGCTCAAATCGTGAGCATCCTCAGTACACTCGCCCAGACGTATATATAATGAAGGGCAAAAAGCTTATGGTCCCGAAAGTACTACTTTCCGGGGATCACAAGAAAATTGTCGAGTGGCGGGAGAAGAACTCTAAATAGTTATTAAGAAAAGCGGCCCCAACGGGGCCGCTTTTCTTCTGCTTGACCACAATTCTAATTCGACATATATTCTATTCAGCTCGTTGAGAAGGGGAGCTTGTATGTGTGAAGTGCACAAGCCTGAGAAGCGTCTGGGCGTAGATCTCAGGATAAGTAATCTATCTCAGGAAGGTTTGACATCTTTAGATGGACGCGGCGCATATATCGAAACCGATCGTGGTGATTTTATCTTGAGCAATAAATTCTTTGGAGATGAGCTAGTATACTTACTCACACAATTGACTACATCCCGCAAAATTAATTGGACAGTTGATAAGTTTAAGAATTGGCGAGGGTGGGTGGAAACTAGATATGTCTCTAAATATGATCGCTTGAATATCGTCCTAAGCCATACGGAGGGAGGTGGGCTAAACATCTCGTTAACGTTCGATGGTGATGAGCGTTTCTGTCTCACTAGCTCTAGGCTCATCGATCAACTTTATGTGGAGGTTACGCGTCTGTCTGACCCAGATAATGGGCCAGTTTACATGAAAGGAATTATGGATAAAGAGTATCTTGATATGCAGACCGATATTGCCAACCGAGCTATCGACAAACTCAGATCATTGTATAACGCCTAACGGCCCGCTGAAGTGGGCCTTTTTGTTTGGTCGGGAGCCATTTAATTCTAGCGACTGAGCGGCTCCCGGGGAACTGAGACCCTACCGTCTCAATTGATGGGATTGAGACGGTAGGGGAGGCTATCTACCGCTCATCCACAGGGCCATTGACTTAATATAAAATATGAGTAAAATGGGAGATACCACTAGATAATATTATCTATACAATTAGATGCGTAGTTGAACCACGATTGCTCGGTATTGACTGGGTAATCGTGGTTCTGCTATTCTAGCAGAGCTAGATTTGGTAAGTAGCTTGTCAATTTGATACAGTCAACCAGCGAATTTCCTATTATATTTTAGTTATTTATAACTGAATTAGGATCAATTAAGAGAGTTTGATTCTGGCTCAGGATGAATGCTGGCGGCGTGGATAAGGCATGCAAGTCGAACGGTGCAGGGTAGCAATACTTTGCATAGTGGCGAACGAGTTAGTAACACCTTGGTACATACCTCGAAGTCGGGCACAACTAGTCGAAAGATTAGCTAATTCCCGATAGTCCCGAAAGGGTAAAGTCGCAAGACGCTTTGAGAGTGGCCTAGGTCCTATCAGCTTGTTGGCGGGGTAAAAGCCCACCAAGGCTATGACGGGTAGGGGGCGTGAGAGCGCGACCCTCAACGACGAAACTGAGATACGGTTCGTACACCTACGGGTGGCAGCAGTCGAGAATATTCGACAATGGGCGAAAGCCTGATCGAGCGACGCCGCGTGCGGGAAGAAGTCCTTAGGGATGTAAACCGCTTTTGTTAGGGAAGAATTTTGACGGTACCTGACGAATAAGGGGTTGCTAACTCTGTGCCAGCAGCAGCGGTAATACAGAGACCCCGAGCATTATCCGGAATTACTGGGCGTAAAGAGCGAGTAGCCGGTTGTATTAGTCTGATGTTAAATCCCAAGGCTTAACTTTGGGACCGCGTCGGAAACGGTACGACTAGAGCAGCTGAGAGGTAAGCGGAACGTGCAGTGTAGGGGTGAAATCCATTGATATTGCACGGAACACCAAAAGCGAAGGCAGCTTACTGGCAGTTTGCTGACGGTCAATCGCGAAAGCGTGGGGATCAAAAAGGATTAGATACCCTTGTAGTCCACGCCCTAAACTATGCACATTAGCTATTGGGAGCATCGACCCTTCCAGTGGCGTAGCCAACGCGTTAAATGTGCCGCCTGGGAAGTACGAGCGCAAGCTTAAAACTCAAAGAAATAGGCGGGAATTCGCACAAGCAGTGGATCATGTGGTTCAATTCGACTCTAACCGAGGAACCTCACCAAGGTTTGAAACTCAGCTGCATACTCTGGAAACAGAGTAGCCTTCGAGGGTGCTGAGCAGGTGCTGCACGGCTGTCGTCAGCTCGTCACGTGAGTGGTCTCCTTAAGTGGATTAACGAGCGCAACCCGCATCGTCTGTTACAAGTGTCAGACGAAACTGCTTTCGTAAGAAAGAGGAAGGTGCGGACGACGTCAAGTCAGCGTGGCCCTCTGATACCTTGGGCTACACACATGATACAATGGATGTTACAATGGGTCGCCAAACCGCGAGGTGGAGCTAATCCCATCAAAGGCATCCCCAGTTCGGATAGGAGGCTGAAACTTGCCTCCTTGAAGCCGGAATTGCTAGTAATCGCAGATCAGCATGCTGCGGTGAATACGTTCTCGAATTTTGCACTCACTGCCCGTCAAGTCAAGGGAGTCGGTAATACCTGAAGACCCATATTATACATGGGGACACGGTAGGATCGATGACAGGGACTAAGTCGTAACAAGGCAAGGGTAGCGGAAGCTGCTCTTGGATCACCTCCTTTCTAAAATCTTTTTCTTTAAGAAAAGAATATTTAGAAAGGTTAGAAGTAGGAGATGAGAGATGGGAAGTAGAATTCAATTTCTAGTTTCTCACATCAAACCTCTGACCTTCTTAATGTAGTCGATACCCATATTGGGTGCGGGGTCCGACCGCTAAATCGGAGTTCTGTAATATGGTAGAACACAAAATCGTATTTCGACTGGTTGTCTGTATCAAATTGATAAATACGCAAAACAACCCCTAGGGGTTGTTTTGGTTTTAGGGAGTTAGTGATATCATATTTATATATGTCTCCGGATATACTCAGCAAGATTCCAGTTGGGCAGATTATCGTCGGCGCTTTTTTCGTTTTCTACTGGATCCAGGCTTTCTTCATAATCTACCACTTGGTTAGATTTGGTATAGGCGTCAAACCAAAAGTAGTGGCTCTCATATATTTTGTAGGAGCGATTATACTTTACACTCTGGTATCTAGTGGAGTCAGCCAATTAAGTTTCGATGGCCTAGCCGGCCTATTCGATGGCGTTGTGAACCCAGATTTTATGAGAGAAGTTGATCCGTTTAATATGATCTCAAAATGAAATATTTAGATATATTCAATTTTTCCAAATATTCTTTTGATGGCATCAAGTCATACGAGAATGTCATCTTGTATTTAAATAGACATTGGTTCGTGATGTTCGGTAAATTTCTAGCTTTTGGATTATTGCTTATAGTCCCATTTGTAATATATGCGGTATTTGGTGAAGCGATTGTGAGTATGGGGATCGATAATCTATTCTGGCTGATCGTCTCCATATATTTTCTGTTTTGGTGGAACTCGTTGTTTTACGCCATAACTATGTATTTACTAGATTCATGGATCGTGACTGACCATAGGATTATAGATAGTGAGCAGAAAGGGTTCTTTAGCCGTACCGTCTCTGAGCTGAGTCTATCTAGGATACAAGATATCTCTACTCATATAGTTGGGCCACTTACGACGATACTGGATTTCGGTGATTTAGAAATCCAGACTGCTGGAGCCGAGCCTAAATTTGTTTTTAAAGAAATTCCTGGCCCCAACGCGGTGAAGTCAAAAATAATGGTTGCGCATAATGAGTTTGTGAGTATGCACAAGGGTGACGTAGAGGTTCACGAGGGGATAGGGAAAGGATTAATGTAATTAAATCAATAATAAAAAGGCTGACCCATTACGGGTCAGCCTTTTTATTATTCTATTTTATTTAATCTGATAAGTTAAACTGACATTTACAACTATCTCATTCTCCCCGGTCGATATCGATGGACTGGGAGCTTCAGCTGTGCCACCCGCGCTGTATTTCATATCAGTATACATCGGCATTGTTTGTCTATCGCCACTCTCCGAGAAATTTACTATTTTACCTAGCTCGATCCCTAGCTGTTTTCTCAATTCTTTGGCCTTGCTCTTAGCTTCGGCAATTGCCCTCTCTCTGGCTTCGGCTCTAACTTTCTCCATGTCGTCTATGGCGAATGTTAGTTGACTGACTTCATTAGCTCCAGCAGTTACCACGCCGTCCAAAATTGAGCTGACCTTATCTAGATTTCTAATTTTTATTTCAATAGATTGTCTAACTTGATAGCCAGTGATCCCTGGGCGGCGACTACTTAGCGGGGAGTAGTCATATTGGGGATTTAGGTTGTATCCAACCGTTTTAATATCCTTTTCAGCCACGCCTTGTTTTTTGAGAAAGTCGCTGACAGCGCTAGACTTTTTAGAATTGCTATCCTGAGCCTCTTTCGATGTTTTGGCCTCAGTAACGATCGAAGCGGTAACTAGGCCGATGTCTGGCTTTACGGTTATTTTGCCTTCGCCGCTAAACGATATAGTGTTCGTATTTGCACTTAATCTATCGTTTTTATCCATACTCGATAAGAAGTATATGCACAATATGGCTAGAAACACCGTCGCGACCCAAATGAGATATTTAAAATTGTAATTCATGCTATATATGATACTTTTGTTACATGGAAAAGCAAGGACTAATTCTCGTATTAGATAATATCAGGAGCCGAGAAAATGTGGGCTCGATTTTTCGTACGGCCGATGCGGCTGGGGTTTCCAAGATATATCTTTCCGGGATTACGCCGATTCCGCCTCATGAAAAAATCTCGAAGACGGCGCTAGGTGCCGAGAATGTTGTTCCGTGGGAGCATGTAGCTCAGTCTTGGCGCCTTGTTGAAAAGCTTAAAAAATCTGGCCATATCGTTGTTGCTTTAGAGCAGTCGGGTGATAGTAAAAATATTTTCGATTTTAAGCCAGGATTTCCGCTGGCATTAATTGTCGGCAATGAAGTTAATGGCGTCAATAAAAATTTATTCAAATATTGTGATCATATTTTAGAGATACCCATGTTAGGGCAGAAAGAATCCTTGAATGTCTCGGTGGCGACTGGGATTGCTTTATTTGAGATTATAAATAAGTAGATGCAATCGCCGAATGAGAACATAGAGCGTAAATATTTAAAATCTGGCTATGGCCAGGTTATTGGCATCGACGAAGTTGGGATGGGTTGTTTAGCTGGACCAGTCGTGGTGTGTGCTGTGTATTTTGACAAGAAATTCTATGCTACGAAATTAACTAGCCTACTCGGCGTGAACGATTCAAAGAAATTGTCTGCGAAGAAGAGGGAAGAGATCGTAACAGAGTTGATCGGGAATAAGTTATTCAGGTACAAGGTATGCTCGTGTCAGCCGAAGACTATAGACAAGCTGAATATTCACAAAGCATCTAAATTGGCTATGAAAAGGGCGGTGGAGGCTGTTGCAAAGGACGCCTTTGTACAAAGGCGTCCTTTGCAAGTTATTGCCCTAGTTGATGGGCCACATAGAATTCCAAATTTACGTATAGACCAGCGGGCGATTATAAAAGGTGATCAAAAAGTTTTCGTCATCGCCTGTGCATCAATCATCGCCAAGGTCTATCGCGACAAGATGATGGCTAAATATGCCATAAAGTATCCCAACTATGGATTCGAGATCCACAAAGGATATGGCACCAAACAACACTATGCTCAGTTGGCGTCTATTGGCCCATGCGCTATCCATCGCAAATCTTTCAGGTTGATTTAGCGGCGCTTACTGGCCTTTTTTGTTTACGCTGATTTTGTTAACATTAATCCATGGCGAAAATAGCAATAAACGGATTCGGTCGAATAGGACGACACTTTTTGAAACTGGCGATTGAAAAGCCAGAACTTGAGATTGTTGCGATCAATGATCTTGGTGATTTAGATTATCTAGCCCATCTGCTGAAATACGATTCAGCTTATGGTCGTTATAATAAAATAGTTTCGACTAGAGTAGATGGTGATAGGAAATATATAAACGTAGCCGGCAAGGACATCTTGTTTATCCAAGAGAAGGATGCGACCAAATTACCTTGGGGTACTCTTGAGGTGGATATTGTTGTCGAGGCGACAGGTGTTTTTGAGAGTTATGAAAAGGCTGCCGTACACAAGCAGGCTGGCGCCAAGAGAGTGGTCTTGACTGCTCCGGCCAAAGACGAAGACGGACCAGATGCCAAGACCGTACTGATGGGTATAAACGAAGAAGATCTAAAAGCATGTACGATGTCTTCAAATGGTTCCTGCACTACTAACTCTGTTTCTCCGGTGATGCAGATTCTCTCTGAGAAGTTGGGAGTTAAAAAAGCATTTCTAAATACTGTTCACGCCTACACTGCTACCCAAACTTTAGTCGATGGACCAACCAAGGGTACTGATCTAAGAAGGGGACGAGCGGCGGCAGTGAATATCGCCCCATCCACGACTGGTGCCGCTATCGCCGTGACTAAAGTGGTTACGAATCTAGCTGGCAAATTCGACGGTATGTCATTGCGTGTGCCGGTGGTCGCGGGTTCTATCTCTGTCATCACTTTTGTATCAGCAAAGCCAACAACCGTGGAGGAGATAAACAGTTTCCTGAAGGAAGCCGAAATCGATGTACGTTGGGAAGGCATATTTAAAACTACAACCGAGCAGATTGTCTCCGCTGATATTATCGGCGAGTCATACGCAGCCGTGGCTGATCTCTCATTGACGAAAGTTGTCGATGGCGACCTCTGCACTGTTTTCTCCTGGTACGATAACGAGTTTGGCTATACCAATACATTGATCAAACACGTTCTCGAAGTTGCTAAATTAATTTAATAAATATGGCAAACAATAAAGAGTTACCCAGCAGGGAAGAGCTTCAGGAAGAATTTCGTGGAGCTAAGATGCTGAGAGATATCCAACGAACTCTCAAAGAACATGGGATTGATATTTCTATCGAGGCCGTAAAGGCTACCGTGGCTGAATATGAGAGGTTGCATTCTGAGGCACTTTCAGAGAGCGATTCGCAAGAAGTTGCTATCGATGGAGATATGATTAAAGCTCCTACTTCCAACGACTCGAATAGTGTCACATAAAGTAGCTTAAGAGGTGTTTATAAAAAACCATAAAATTGTTGGTGCGTATGGCTGGTATGGCATGGTGGCTATAGTTTTGGCGTATGCGCTAAACAATTTTGGGGTAATCAGCGTATCTGGTTATTGGTATCCGTTTCTGAATATCACCGGATCTCTTGGAATTATCGCCGACTCTTGGTATCACAAAGCTTGGCAGTCGGTGATTTTAAATGTTGTTTGGATTATTGTAGCGATCTTTGCTCTGATCAAATCCCTATATTTTCAATGATCGAAGAAAATAAAATTGTCGAATTGAGGGAGAAGGCTAAAGAAGCCAGGAAGCTAGTTATTGAGATGTTGGCCGAAGCGGGCTCGGGACATACTGCTGGCTCGCTAGGCATGGCTGATATTTTTGTGGCCTTTTATTTTAATATTCTAAAACACGATTCGAAGAACCTAGAGTGGGCCGAACGAGATCGACTATTTTTATCAAACGGCCATATATGCCCAATCCAATATGCAGTTATGGCCATGGCGGGATATTTTCCATTAGAGGAATTAAAAACTTTGCGTAAGTTAGGTTCAAGATTGCAGGGACATCCCGATATGGGGAGATTGCCTGGAGTTGAATCTACCTCTGGGCCTCTCGGCCTGGGCCTGGGTCAAGCCGCTGGCTACGCCTTAGCTTCCAAGCTTGATGAAAAGTCTGGTGGCGATCGGATCAGAATATATTGCCTAACATCAGACGGCGAGCACGATGAAGGTAATACGTGGGAGTCTATCATGTTCGCAGCAAAGTATAAGCTGGATAACCTAATAGTCGTGATAGACAGAAACGGGATTCAACTGAGCGGGAAAACTGAAGATATTATGCCTTTGGAATCTTTATCGGCCAAGTATCAGTCTTTTGGCTGGCAAGTCTTGGAATGCAATGGAAACGATATAGAGGAATTTATCGAAGCCATTGGAGAGGCTCGAAGTATAAAAGATAGACCAACTGTGATTATCGCTAACACCGTGCCGGGTAAGGGCGTGTTAGAGATAGAAAATGATTGGAAGTGGCATGGCAAAGTGCCAACCGAAGAAGAGGCCAAAAGATTTATTAACCAGCTAGAATAACAATAAGCATGCGAAATAATTCTACGTTTAAATTTATAAGATAGATGATCGATAAAGATTTGGGATCAATAAGGGATGGATTTGGGGAGGGGATTGTTGAGGCCGCCGAGAAGGACGACAGAGTTGTTGCGTTAACCGCGGACCTTGGCGGATCTCTTAGACTGACCGAATTTAAAAAGAAATTTCCAGAAAGATTCATAGAATGTGGTGTGGCCGAGCAGAATATGGCTACGATTGCTTCGGGCATAGCCAATTATGGCAAGATTCCTTTTATGTGTTCCTTTGCGGCTTTTAGCCCGGCTAGAAACTGGGAGCAAATAAGAACCACGATTGCTATGAATGGCCTATCAGTAAAGATCATAGGCGGGTATGCTGGAGTGGTCACTGGCCCAGACGGCGCTACTCATCAGGCGCTGGAAGATATCGCGCTGATGCGTGTATTACCAAATATGACCGTGGTAGTACCGTGTGATTCCGAAGAGGCCAGAAAGGCCACGCTAGCTCTAGTCGATAAAGATGGCCCAGGATATTTAAGATTGAGCCGAGAGAAGTCTCCGACAATTACTTCGATTGAAGATGAATTTGAGATTGGAAGAGCTAATATATTAAGGGATGGAAGCGATGTAACTATTGTTGGTTGTGGCTGGATATTAAACGAGGCCATGTTAGCGGCTGTGGATTTGTCTAAAGAGGGGATCGAGTGCGAAATTATAAATATGCACACGATACAGCCGTTTGATTCAGAAGCCATAATCGAGTCCGTAAATAAAACAAAATGCGTGGTGAGCGTGGAGGATCATCAAATTGAAGGTGGGCTAGGCTCAGCCGTAGCCCAAGTGCTAGCTCTTATGCGTCCAGCACCACAAGAGTTTATTGCTGTGAGGCATCGATATGGTCAATCAGGTACGGCTGCAGAGTTAATCAAAGAATATGGTCTGGATGCGGAGACCATAAAAGAAAAGGTTAAGATAGCTATCTCTAGAAAATAAAAACACGGCCTTCGGCCGTGTTTTTATTTGAAGATTGCAATGCTCTGGGTGCGCGCGCTTGGAATCGAACCAAGGGCCTCTGTCTTATCAGGACAGCGTTATACCACTTAACTACGCGCGCAATCAAATAAAAGTTACTCAGGGATAATATCAAAAAATAGACCACGATTCAAGCCGAGACTGTCCGGCCCTCTTGTCAAAAATTGCTAATTATGTTAGATTATAGTCAATTAGATGTCTACTAAATTCAGCCTAAATCAAGTCAATACTGCGATTAAGAAGAAGTTTCAAGGTAAGAAGCTGATTTTTGGTAAGGGAGATATCGGCTCCAATATTGTTTTTGTTTGTGAGATTCCTGGAGAAGAGGAGCATAGGGACAATAAGCCGATAGCCGGAGAATCCGAAAAGTTACTCAATCAGTTGCTCAAGGCCGCCGGAATAGATAAGAAGAAAGTCTACATGACTAATGTAGTTAAATATTCGGCCACCGTTGACAAAGCTCTTACCTCGAAAGAACTAAAGGCTAATGGCCCCTTCCTAAAAGAAGAGATTAAGACCGTTGGACCTAAGATAGTTGTGACTCTCGGCAATACGGCTCTGAATGGCCTAGGTGTGCGTTTGCCATTGCACAATATTCATGGTAGAACTCTTAACTTTGGGAGCTACGAGCTATTGCCCACGTTCCATCCAGAAAGCGCCCTCAAAGATAGTAGCGTGAGAGTATTACTTCAGAACGACATAAATAAACTCAAAGATCTCATAGCTCACGACAAAGAATTTCCTCAGGAAGCATAAAGAAAGACCCCGAGAGGGGTCTTTAGGTTTTTACTTTCGGATCGAATGATAATCCACAACTGCATGATGACCGAGCATTCGGATTTTTGAAAACTAGCCTGGGGGATAGATTTGAAATTTCCCAATCTATCTGAAGCCCTTTTACATAGGCGCTACTTTTGGGATCTATGACGATGGTATAAGTTTCCACGTGATCCCTGATAATTATCTGTCCTGAGAATATCGTGTCGGTTGGGTGGGGGCCGTTTTCGAGTTGGATAACATATTCCATCCCAGAACAGCCGCCGCCCTTAACTGCGATTCTTAGGCCTCGCGC
>Ga0208977_1000281_pt1 | contig 48590 bp, 40 predicted proteins | sample RifOxyA2_FD_184030 | JGI IMG/M metagenome (GOLD analysis project Ga0208977, IMG submission 184030) | Groundwater microbial communities from Rifle, Colorado - Rifle Oxygen_injection A2 (SPAdes) | ecosystem: Environmental > Aquatic > Deep subsurface > Groundwater | place: Rifle, Colorado, United...
TAATATAAAATGGTTAATAAAAATATTTTTTTGAAAGAAAAGATAAAAATTCTTAAAGATGAAAAGGATATAAAGGAAAAAAAGATTTTATTAAATCTGAAACTTAAAAAAAGAAATTTAAAAAAATCTGAGTCTGCATTAAATAAACTTTATCATTTTGGAGATAATTTAATTCAAAAGTTTGATTTGTTGGAAAAAAATATTCTTTCTACTCAAAATATTTTAAATAAATTAAAAGAAGATAAAATTAAACTTAAAACTCAAAAAATATTTTTAAAAAAGTCTATTCTTAAATTTGAAAAGTTAATGTCAAGAGATGAAAAAATGATAAAGCTTCTTGAAGAAAAATTAAGGATTGCAAGATAATTCTAAAAAAAAACTAATATATTCGTATTAAGTTATATATTTTCTTTTTTGTATTTTATATTAGCATTCAATGTTGTTATTCAATGTTGAATTCTAAAGATGAACAAATGGAGAATGGTAACAGAATTAATAATCTGTTAATTGAAAATCCGCAAGGATTAACAATTACTGATTTAGTGAAGCTTTCGAAATTATCTCGTTCTACTGTTAGGAATATTTTATCTAATTTTGAAGGTGCAAAAATTGTTTTAATTAAAAAAATAGGTATGGCAAAAATTTATACCTTAAAGAGTCACCATGGGAAAAACTGAAACAATTTTGATTGATGATGATTGGGATGATGTTTTTGATAAAATCAAATCGGATTTTCATAAAAATATGTCGCTATTAGGAGATGATGATTATGAATAAAAATTTATTAATTTTTTTTCTTTTTGCAATATTTTTAATGAATTTTCTTTTTGCAACGCCGGTTTTATTGAGCGATCAAGGAACAGATTTAAAATTAGTTTCAACAGGGGAATTATTATCTACCGGTAATATAACTATTTATATTTATGATTCTGTTACTGGCGGAAGTCTAATTTATAGTAATCTTTTTATTAATAATATTACAAACGGTTCTTGGAATGTTGTTATTAACCCTAACTTAGAATATGGAAAAAATTATTGGAAGGATTATAGTGTTAATGGAGACAATTTAAATTTTAGCGGAAATGACAGAATTCAATTTCAATCTCCTCTTGGTTTAATAAATAATGCCAGTTTGTTTAATTTTTCTTTAATTAATAGTTGTGTTGCTGGTAGTTCAATTAGGCAGGTTTATGAAAATGGTTCAGTTCTCTGTGAAACCGACGACACTGGAAGTGGCGGAAATAGTTCCTGGAATGAAAGTTATGCTAATACGAAGTATTTATTACAAAGTGAAGAAGGTAATTTAGATGTTAATTCCAGTGTTTATTCAAATTCTAGTACTTGGTGGTCAGGTCTTTCTTCTTGGTTAAGTGGCTGGTTTATTAATAATGCCGGGGTATTAGAATTTAACGAGACAAAGTTGAACAATACAATTGATTCCAGGGCTAGCGGATTAGGTGACAATAGTTCCTGGAATCAATCTCTCGCAAATAGTTTATATATTCTTCAAAGTACAGAAGGAAATCTTGATGTTAATTCAAGTGTATATTCAAATTCAACAACATGGTGGAGTGGTTTAACAAGTTGGCTTAGTGGTTGGTTTATTAATAATGCCGGGGTATTAACTTTTAATGAGACAAAGTTGAATAATACAATAGATTTACGAGCTGGTGGTGATAATACTTCATGGAACGAGAGTTATGCTAATACTCAATATGCTGATATTTCTGTTGTTGATACTCAAAAAAATGCCAGTGGTAATTATGTATATAATGATTCAACAACAATTTATTTCAATGAAACAAAGTTGAATAATACAATTGATTTAAGAGATACTAATGAGACTACTCGGTTTAATAATTTAGTTGGCAATTGTTCAAGTGGTGATTTTGTTTTTGGTGTTGATTCATCAGGAAATAAAGTTTGTTTAACTCCTTCTGGTAGTGGGGATATTACTTCTGTTCAAGGTGATAATTTTTATATCTATAATGGAAGTAATAGTGGTGCAGTTGTTTTAGCTTTTAATGAAACAAAGTTGAATAATACAATTGATTTACGGGCTGGTGGTGATAATACTTCATGGAATGAAAGTTATGCTAATACTCAATATGCTGATATTTCTGTTGTTGATACTCAGAAAAATGCCAGTGGTAATTATGTTTACAATGATTCAACAACAATTTATTTCAATGAGACAAAGTTGAATAATACAATTGATTTACGGGCTGGTGGAGATAATAGTTCATGGAATGAGAGTTATGCTAATACTCAATATGCTTCAATAAGTGAACCATTATGGAGTGCGAATTTCACTGCATATAATAGTAGTTGGAGTTCAACATTTAATTCTACTTATGATGGATACAACTCAACAGAATTAATTAAAGATTGGAACTCAACTGGTTATATAAAAAATTGGAATAATACAGGCTTAATAATTAATTGGTCAACTTCTTTAACTAACGATAATACTTCATGGAATGAAAGTTATGCTAATACAAGGTATTTATTGCAAAGTGAAGAAGGAAATTTAGATGTTAATTCAAGTGTTTATTCAAATTCTAGTACTTGGTGGAGTGGTTTATATTCTTATTTGAGTGGTTGGTTTGTAAATAATGCCGGGGTATTAGAATTTAACGAGACAAAGTTAAATAATACAATTGATTTACGGGCTGGTGGAGATAACACTTCATGGAATGAGAGTTATGCTGATACTCAATATTCTTCAATAAGTGAACCATTATGGAGTGCGAATTTCACAGCATATAATAGTAGTTGGAGTTCAACATTTAATTCTACTTATGATGGATATAATTCTACTGGTCTAATTAAGGATTGGAATTCAACTGGTTATATAAAAAATTGGAATAATACAGGCTTAATAATTAATTGGTCAACTTCTTTAACTAACGATAATACTTCATGGAATGAAAGTTATGCTAATACAAGGTATTTATTGCAAAGTGAAGAAGGAAATTTAGATGTTAATTCAAGTGTTTATTCAAATTCTAGTACTTGGTGGAGTGGTTTATATTCTTATTTGAGTGGTTGGTTTGTAAATAATGCCGGGGTATTAGAATTTAACGAGACAAAGTTAAATAATACAATTGATTTACGGGCTGGTGGAGATAACAGTTCCTGGAATGAGAGTTATGCTAATACAAAATATCTTCAAAATGGTACAAGTGTTAGATTTACTGATGTAAATTCTACGGGGAATATAACTACTGAAGAAATTCATTTTGAAAATGATATTGTTAATCATAGGATTTATGATAACTCTACATGCGTGATAATAAATGGAGATACATCAACAATGTATATTTGTTAATGAAAAAAAAATATTTTTTTTTTGGGATTTTTGGACTTTTTATTTTATTAGTTATATTTAATTTTGTTTATGGTGCTAATTCATTATCCTCTTTTGATGGAATTTTTACAGAAGGTTTTGAATCTAATAACTTTTCTATAAACAATTGGACATTATCTGCTACTACATTTAATTGGACTATTTCTACGACAAATCCTTATTCAGGGAATTATTATGCTTTAGCAGAACCAAAGGACGGGTCAGGTAGTGTTTTACAGACAGATTTGGATACAAGTAATTATATGAATATTAATATTTCTTTTTATGCTTATACTTCCGGTTTGGATACTAATGAATATATTGCGGCAGATTGGTATAATGGAACATCATGGATAAATTTAATGCAAGTAGAAGATATTGCAAGTTATACTTTTTATAATTATTCTCTGCCAGCTTCTGCAAATAATAATTCTAATTTTAAGATAAGATTTAGATGTTTTGCAAGTAATGCTAATGAAATTTGTGCCTTGGATAATATTCAGGTTCTTGGGAATAAAATGTATTCTTCATTTTCTAATTGGAATAAAACCCCCTCTGATTTAAATACTAGTGTTTCAGGAAATATTTTAGTTAATGTAAGTATTAATGACTCAAATGGTGTTTCTAATTCAAGACTTTATTATAATAATAGTGGTGATTCAACTTATGCAGGAATTCTCTCTCAAGATCCTGGTTATGTTAATATGACTTTGGTTAGCGGAACAAATTTTAGCGGTGTATGGCAAGGAAATATTACCCATTGGTTTTATAGGCCTTCAAAATATAATTTATTTATTAAGGATATAGAAGATGTTAATGTTAGTTATCAAAATATTTATGATGGAATTTTGATGAAGGTTAATTTTACTGAAATTCCTGTTAATTCAAATTTGTCTTATAGGATTGATTTTTATATCCTGAATGAATCTTCTTTGAGTGATGATTGTTCTGTTTATTATTGCAATTCCAGTTATAATTCCGGTGATCCTATAAATAATGATTGCAGTTATATCGGGGGTCTTGAGGTTTTGTCTCCGACTTTGGTTTATGGGAGAAAAGCTTTAAGTTTTAGTCTGGATAATAATTCGCAAATTAATTCAGTTATAGCAACCTCAAATATCTCAATTATTTTTGAAGCTAGTCATATAAATAATACAAATGATTCCTGGAAAATTCGGGAACAAAATATTACTTCAGGGGGTCATACTTATGTTTCTGCAGATAATGGGACGAGTTGGGATTTGGAAAATGATTGGGAATCTGATGTGCATATTCATTGGCATGATCTTGCAAATAATCAGCAATTTCAATATTGGGCATGGGCAAATAATAGTTTAAATAATTCTATTAATTCAACTTTACAGTATGATATTTGGGAAAGTGGTAGTGATTCTCCATCTAAGCCTTTAATTACAATCCCGGAAGGATATACTCATTATAAAGATATTTTAAATATTACCTGGTTATCTTCAATTGATCCAAATGGTGATGCTTTCACATATAATATTAGTTTATTGAATGAAGGCGGAACTTTTAATAAAACGATTAATGGTTCTGTGGGTCAAAATTTTAATTATCAGATTTATAATACTTCTTTATCTTTAGATGGAAGATACAAAGCAAAAATTGAAGCTTGTGATATTAATAATAATTGTAATTTTGATACGATGATAAATTATTTTACTATTGATAATACTCTTCCTCAAATTCAATTTATTGATTCAACAATTTCAACAGGAAATTATTCTTTTAATTATATCTTTGCAAATGTTAGTGCTTATGATGCTAATTTTGATAATATTACTATTTATTTATATAATTCTACAGGTCTTGTGTTTTCTAATTCAAGTAATTTAAATTTTTCTGTAAATTATACAGATCTTTCTAATGGTATTTATTCTTTGAATGCTACTATTTTTGATCTTGCAGAAAATACAAATCAAACTGAAACAAGAACAATTATTTTAGATAATATTCTTCCAGTGATAAATTCTATTAATGCAACCCCAAATCCCGTTAAATCGGGTCAAAATATTACTATTACTGCAAATGTAACTGATAGTATTTATGTTGATTCTGTATGGTTTAATTTAAATGGTGTGAATTATACAATGATCAGATTTGGTGAGATTTGGAATTATTCTTATAATACTACTGATTTAGATGTTTTGATTTATAATTATACTATTTATGCTAATGATAGTTCAAATAATTTAATTTCCAGTATTGGGAATTTTTCTGTTGAGGGTTATTTAATTAATTTTAGTATGCAAAATTCTTCAAATGTTTTGTTTAATTTTACATGTCTTATTATTAACTCTACCGGAGAAATTATTCATAATGATACGGGGATGTCTCATACAATAAATCTTACTAAAGGTTTTTATGAATTTAGATTGATTCCTATTAATTATTCTTTTAAGGAAATTAAATTTCAGGAAATAAATGTTTCAAAAAGTTTAAGCCAAATTATAGATATTGAAAATTCTGTAGATAATTTTGGTTATAATAAATTGTATTCTTTTAATCCTCTTCTTGATAATTTGACTTTTATAGATAATCAAAGTAATTTAACAATTACTTTTACTGCTTCAAATATTACTAATAATAAAATCTTGTATAAATGCGGTGATTGGAATTGGACAAATCAAAATTGTTCCGGGACTTGGGTTCCTATTCAAGGGATTTTTCCGGGAGAAGATTATACTTTTGTTATGGATAATTTATCTGATCCGGGTTTAGCTGAGGGTAATGGAACTTTTTTTGAGGGGTTTGAGGGGACTCAGGCGGATAATCAGTCAAATGTTGGTTATGATAATGCCGGGTGGACAATCATAGATGGTGGTACTTGGAATCCAAATGATAATGATCAATTTGCAGGGGTTCAATCTCTTTCTGCAAAAAATACTGGTGGTATTTTTGCATGGAATGAAATAAATGTAAGCACACAAAATTATTCTAGTGTTAGACTAAGCATTTATTATAAGGATTCTAATAATCTTGAGGCTGGAGAATTTTTGTCTGTTGATTGGTATAATGGTACAACTTGGATTACTGAAGTTAATGTTTCAAATGTTGGAACATATACTTTATTTAATCAAACATTATCTTCTAATGCGGTTAATAATTCAAATTTTAAAATTCGATTGGGTTGTAAAAATAATGCTGCGAATGAATTTTGTTATTGGGATAATGTTCAGATTACCGGGCAAACTAATACCTGCACTTATTCAGGTTCAGGAAATTGGTTGGTTAATTGTTCAGATAATTGTTTAATTTCTTCAAATATTAATCTTTTAGGGAATAATATTTCTATTACTGGTACGGGTATATTTTCTACAACTGCAAACATTACTAATTTTAAACAATTATTTATTGCCGGGACTAGTTCAACTAATCGTTGTGAAGTTTACTGTTCGGGTGGAGGTTGTTTTAAATGATTAAGAAATTAATTTTTGTTTTTTTTGTTTTATTTTTCGTGCCTTTAGTTTTTGCAGAATTGAATAATTCTGAGGTGAATATTTTTGCACAGGGTGTTAATTATGTTGTTAATTTGTTTACTTTTGGTTCGCAAGGTTCTTTAACTGAAGGTGTTTATGAATCAAGGTTTATTACTACTGGGATTCAAACTGGAAGTTCTCATGCACAGGGTGAATTATATTTAGCAAATGTTGGTTTTTTAGGTAATTCTTCTAGTTTAGAAGTTACCCCTGTTCCTACTCCGACTCCTGCTCCTGTTACAACTCCTACAACTGTTGGGGGTGGAGGTGGTGGTGCGGTTATTGTTCCTGAATGTCTTGATGATTCTAATTGTGATTTAGGAGAATTTTGTTTTGAAAATAAATGTTATCTTTATGAATGTGAAACTGACGCTGATTGCAATGATACAAAAACCTGCTGGATGAATCGTTGTGTAAAACTCTTTGATATGAAAATAGTTGATCTTGCTTCTCCAATTTATCCTGGTGAATTTTTTAATTTTACTTATTATCTTAAAGGTGTTGCTCAAATTCATGGTGATGTTAAAGTTAATTTTTGGTTAGAAAAAGATGGAATAAAAGTTACAGATGGATATGATACTATTTATATGGGGGATTTTGAAGAAAAATTGGAATCTTCTAAATTATTTTTGCCTGTTAGTATTTTAGATGGAGTCTATAATTTTTATGCAGAAGTAAATTATGATTCTTATTATGCCCGAGCATCAAGGGTGGTTGAAGTTTCTAAGGAATTTAGAAGGTTGGGGGATTATGAATTATTAGATATTTTATTTAGATTGGAAACTAGAGAGATTTCTAAGCCTGAAGATCTTGTTGTTTTAATTGATTTTGAAAGTTTTGGTACTATACCTGCCAAGATTGAGTATAATTTGATTATTTCTCAAAAGAATAAAGAAGTTTATTCTGAAGATGGAAAATTAACTGTTGAAACTTTCGAGACATTAAGAAAAACTTTTGATAATTTAGTTTTAAAAAAGGGATTTTATAATATGCGATTTAATGTTGTTTATGGCGAGGGTGTTTCTGAAGATTTTAATACTGATTTTGAAGTAATTAAGAGCTTTAGTTTTGCAGATAGAGTTAAGGATTTTATTGTTAAATATCTGACCTGGCCAATTATATTCCTGTTGATATTATTTATTATTATAAAATTAAAAAGAAGATTTAAGAAAAAGCAAATTGATGAATTTTCAAAAGAAACTTATCAATTTTTTGAAGTTTCTTTCTTTAAGCGTTTTTTTATAAATTTAAAAAATATTTTTATTCCAAAAGAAAGAAGGATAACGAAGAAAAAAATTATTCTCAAAAAGAAAAATTCTTTTTTGTCATCTTTTTTTGAAAAAATAAAGCAAAGAAGGCTAGAAAAGAAACGGGAACAAAAAGAAAGGGAATTAGAACATCATAAAATTGAAATTTTAAAACAAAAGAAAGAATTATTTGCGATTAGAAAAAGAGAAAAATTAAAGGAGGAAGAAAGATTATCAAGACAAAAAAGATTTGATGAATTTAAAAAGCTTTTTAGTAATTTTTATTTCAATATTAAGAAAAAGATTAATTCTAAGCGTTTAGAATGGAAGCAAAAACAAAAAGAAGATGAATTAATAAAGAGAAAATGGGATGAGATAAGAGAATTACAAAAAATTCAAGAGGGAAGATTTAAAGAAATAGAATCAAAGAGAGAAGAAAAATTAAAGGAGGAAGAAAGATTATCCCGACAAAAGAGATTTAATGAATTTAAAAAATCTTTTAGTGATTTTTATTCTAATATTAAGAAAAAGATTAATTCTAAGCGTTTAGAATGGAAGAAGGAACAAAAAGAGAACGAATTAATCAAGAAACAAGAAGATGAAAGGAAAAGATTGCAAAAGATTAGAGAAGACAGACTTAAAGAAATAGAATCAAAGAGAGAAGAAAAGGTAAAAGAGGAAGAAAGATTATCCCGACAAAAGAGATTTAATGAATTTAAAAAATATTTTAGTAATTTTTATTTTAACATCAAGAAAAAAATTAGGTCTAAGCGTTTAGAATGGAAGCAGGAACAAAAAGAGAAGGAATTTATTAGAGAACAAGAAGAAGAAAGAAAAAGATTACAAAAGATTAGAGAAGACAGACTTAAAGAAATAGAATCAAAGAGAGAAGAAAAAATAAAAGAGGAAGAAAGATTATCCCGACAAAAAAGATTTAATGAATTTAAAAAATCTTTTAGTAATTTTTATTCTAATATTAAGAAAAAAATTAGGTCTAAGCGTTTAGAATGGAAGCAGGAACAAAAAGAGAAGGAATTTATTAGAGAACAAGAAGAAGAAAGAAAAATTGAAGAAAAAAGGATAAAGGATAAATTATTAAGAGAAAAGATTATTGAAGAAAAAAAGTATAAAGAAAAAATCTCTGAGATTAAAAGAATTCAGGATAAAAAAATTAAAAAAAGTTTATCTAATCTAAAAGATGTTGAGAAAGATATTGATAAAATTAAAGGTTTTGATAAAATTAAAGAGCCTTTGTATCACTTTTTTAAAAAGATTAAACAGGTAAATCTTAAACCTAAACCTTCTCAAAAGAAAATTGTTATTGAAAAAGAATTAATTTTAGATGTAAATAAACCTTTAAATTATTTTAGAAATTTTTTCAAAAAAAAGCCTTCATTTAAACCAATTGATGAATCTAATCAAAAATCTAAATTATTTTTAGATGAAAATCTTGATAAAATCCCTTCTGAATCCTCAATAAAAAATGAAGTTTCTCCAAAGAATTCTAAATCTTTTTTAGATTTTGTAAAAGAACTTGGAAACAGAAATAAAAGCTCTTTTTCAAAAAAAGAAAATGATTCTGAAAAAATTTTAAATTCTTTTATGAATCAAAAATTTAATCCTAAACCTAAACGATCTTTTTTAAGTCTTTTTTATGAAAAAAAGAATTCTAAAAATGGAGAAAATTATGAAAAATAAAATTTTCTTGGTTCTTTTTTTATTTCTTATTTCTTTTAATTATTTGATTTATACAAATGAAATTAATAATCCTGATGAAGATTTTGAACTTTTAGATATTGTTTTAAGATTGGAATCAAGAGAAATTTCTAGCCCCCAGGATTTAGTTGCTTTGATTGATTTTGAAAGTTTTGGGACTATACCTACTAATGTTAGTTACAAAATTATTATCTCAGATAAAGATTCTGAATTTTATTTTGAGGAGGGAAATATTTTGGTTGAAACGCGAAATGTTTTGAGAAAAACTTTTGATAATTTAACCCTTGAAAAAGGGGATTATAATTTTCAATTGCAAGCTAATTATGATAGTAATATTTCTGAAGTATTTAATATAAATTTTAAAGTTTTGAAAGATTTTGAACCTTTTTCTAAAAGGCTCAAAGATTTTATTTTTAATAAATCTTTTATCATAATCTTTTCTTTATTAATTATTTTCTTTTTAATTTTATATATTATAAGAAAAAAAAGACTTATATTGAGGGATCAAAAATGAAAAGTAAAAATAATATGGAAAAAGTTGAAAAGTTGCTTAAGTGTACTGATAAATTAATAGAAATAAATGATTTATTGAAAAAAAATAAAGAAAAATTGAATTATTACAAAAAAGTTGTAAAGGATTCTAATGATGCAATTGTTATTCAGAATTTTAATGGAATAGTAAAATCTTGGAATAAAGGGGCAGAGCGAATTTACGGATTTAAGGCTCAGGAAATGATTGGTAAGAATATACTTAAAATTATTGATAAGAAGCATCGGAAAAGTGCTTTGAAGAATATTCAGGCTATTAAGAGTGGTAAACCTACGTTTAGAGTTAGTCAGATTAGGAGGACTAAAGACAAAAAGGAAGTTTCTGTTTGTATTATTTATTCTCCTATTTATGAGGATGAGGAGATTATTGAGATTGGTACTACTGAGCAGGATGTTACTAAAAGTTTGAAGTCAATAGTTGATTTGAGAGAGAGTGAATATATTTTAAAAGTTGTTACAGAGGCAATTCCAGAGGGTATGAATATTGTTGATGAGAAATGTAATATTCTTTGGATGAATGATAATTTTTTGAAGATTTATGGGAAAAGTGCGATAGGAAAAAAATGTTATGAGGTGTATAAAAGCGATAGGAAGCAATGCAAATGGTGTCCGTGGAAAAAATCATTTAAAGTTGGGAAAATTAAATCATTGATTGTCGAAAGGTTTTCTGGGGATAAAGTATTTGAGTTAGAGCAGATAGGTATTATGTTTAAAGGGAAAAAAGCTATTTTGGAAATTTTTAGAGATATTACAGAAAAAGAAAAAATGAAGAAAAAAATAATTGAAGAAAAAGATTTAGCTCAAAGATTTTTTCATCTTGCTGGTACAGTGATTCTTGGGCTTGATATTAATGGGAGAATCAATTTAATTAATAAAAAAGGAGAAGAAGTTTTGGAGGCTAATAAAAAAGAAATTATTGGAAAAAATTGGTTTAATAATTTTATTAAAGAAGGTCAAAGGGAGGAAATAAGAGGGGTTTTTAATAAGTTAATGAAAAGAGAAATGTCTCTTGTTGTTGATTATGAAAATCCAATAATTACCGCAAAAAATAAAGAAAAATTGATTTTATGGCATAATACTCTCTTGAAAGATTATAATGGTAAGATTATCGGTATTCTTAGTTCAGGGGAGGATGTTACTAAAAAAAGGAAGATTGAGATGGAATTGAAAAAATCAAAAGAGGAATTGGAGAAAAAAGTTGTAGAGAGGACTGTTGATTTGCAAAAAGCATATGAGGATCTTAAGGAACTTGAAGTTATGAAGAGTGATTTTTTGAATATGATTTCTCATGAGTTGAAGACGCCTTTGACTGCGATGTCTGCACATTTGGAGATTTTGCGTGATAAGAGCTTTGTTGATATTAATAAGGATAAAGCGTTGTATAATCTGAGTTTGGAGGCAATTAAGAGGAATAATGATCAGTTGAAAATTTTGATTGGTAATTTGCTTGAACTTTCCAGAATTCAGTCTGGAAAGTTTTTTTTGAATATCAGTAAGGTCGATGCTGTTGAAGTGGTTTCTGGTGTTATTGAGAATCTTGATATTTTGGCGAAGTTGAAAGGGATAAAGATTGTTAAGGATTTTAGGAAGCTTCCGATGATTAATACTGATAAAGATAGGTTAGTTGAGATATTTAATAATTTGATTGGCAATGCTATTAAGTTTACTGAAAATGGTCATGTTAAAGTGAAATGTCAGAGAGAGGGTGAGTTTGTTGTCTTTGAGATTATTGATACCGGGATTGGAATTAAAGAAGAACATTTCTCTCATTTGTTTGAAAAGTTTTATCAGGCTGGAATGGGATATTCTCGTAAACATGAAGGTGTTGGGCTTGGACTTTCAATTACAAAGCAGTTGCTGGATTTGCAAGGTGGAATGATAAGTGTGAAAAGTGTTTATGGTAAGGGTTCTAGTTTTACGATAAAAATTCCGATTAGATATAAAAAATCTAAGGAGTATATTGCACTTGGGAAAAAAAATGATAGTGTAAAAACGGTTGTTGAGAAGAAAGAAAATGAGCATTTGAATCCTTTGGAAAAAGAGGATATGGCTATCAAAAATTTATTTGATAATATTAATGAGAAGAATGTTTTTAAAAAGTTAAAAGGGGGTGCTAAAAATGTCAAAAAAAAATATACTTTACATAGAGGATAATCGAGATACTGCAAGTGCTGTGAAAATTATTCTTGAAGGTGCTGGTTGTAATGTTGAACTAGCTTATACTGGGAAGACCGGATTGAAGATTGCAAAGAATGGTTTTGATTTGTTTTTATTGGATATTATGCTTCCGGATATGTCTGGATGGGATATTTTTGAAAAACTCAAAAATACCAAAAGTAAATTTGTTTTTTTGAGTGTTATTCCGGTATCTAAAGAAAGGATACGGGAATTAAAAAAAGCAGGAATTTCAGATTATATAACTAAGCCATTTGTAAAGGAAGATTTAATTAAACGAGTTCAAAAGATTTTGAAGTCTTAAGGGATATGAAATCTAAATTAGTTATTGTTTCTGTAGATAAATTGCAATCTAAAATAGTAAGCACTTTGCGTTCACTTAAAGGAATTGGAATTTATGTTTCTTTGAATAAGAATAAAAAAATTATTGAAAATATTTTGAAGAAAAATGGGGTTAATGTGGAGAAATTGTTTTTTATTGATTGTGTTAGTTCTAGTGGTGCTGAAGATGATGTTGTGCAGATTTCTCCTACTCGGTTGAGCGATATTAAGTGTGCTGTTGAGGCTTTTGTTAATGAAATTAAGGGAAAGAAATTTTTGGTTATTGATGCGTTGTCTGTTTTGTTAATCTATAACAATGAAAATCAGGTTGCTTCTTTTGTTCGAAATATTACCCGAGATGCTTCTGATAAAGATGTTGAATTTATTGCTTTTAGTCCCAAGACTAAAGGTGAAGAATTGTTAAATAAAATTTTTAATTTTTTTGATGAGGTTAAAGGGGTTAAAGGTAAATGAAAATCTTTGAAAAAAATATCTTTTTATTTTTGTTATTAATTTGTTTTATTAATTTTGTTTCATCTTTAAGTCTTGATTTAAGCATCCCTAAAGAATATTCTGAAGTTGTTTCTGGGGAAAGTGTTTATTTTCAAATTAATGTTAAGTACCCTGAAAATACTTTGAGGCAAGATTTGATTTTAGAATATAAAATTTTGGATGAAAACGGAAAGGTGCTTGCAAGATTAGAAACTTTAAAAGCAATTGAGACTCAATTTTCTTTATTTGAATCAATTGTTGTTCCTAAAGATTTGGTTTCTGGAATGTATGTTTTGAATGTTCAGGTTAGTTCAGGGGGTATTTTAATGAATGAAATTAATACTAGTTTTAATGTCGTGGATGAAAAAGAGAGTTTATTAGTTATTTTTTTGATTATTTTTCTAGGTGCAGTTATTTTTGGGATAATAATCTATTTAATATCTTTTTTGAAAATTCTTTGGAATAAGTTTATGATAAAAATTAAAGTTCGAAGGATTGTTAAAAAAAGGTTAGGGAGTAATTAAATGATTTAGAAATTTTAGAAATTTTAAATTATTTTTTTATTTAATTTTGATTTATTCAAGTCTTATTTTAAAACGAACCTGTTCGCAGTATTCTTTTTATCTAATTTTTACATATTATAAATAATATCCCCCTTAAATAAAATGCTCCAATTTATCTATTTTAACTCTAAATTTATTAATAATAATCTTTTATTCCAAGATTTTCATAGGATGATAAAAAATGAAATCTGAATTTTTTATTCTTTTTATTATTGTACTAATAATTTTTCTTAGGATAATTTCATTAGGATTATTTGGTAAATTAAATTATTTTTGGAGTAAATAATGAGAGTTTTTAGTTTGTTTATGAAGGGGGGAATTGCACTTATTTTAGCAACTATACTTATTTTAGGTTCTTATAATATTTTTACTAAGAATGATTTACTTAAAGAACAAGCTTTTTTGCAATTGACCAGTGTTGCTGAATCCAAGGCTGATCGAGTTGAAAAGTTTTTAGAAGAGAGGAAAGCAGATGCTGTTTTTTTGTCTGAGAGTGAAGATGTAAGGGATATTTTTGATAAGAAGTTGATTAAAGATATTGACTTAATGACTGCAAAGATTCAGAATGTTGCAGAAAAAACATCTTCTGAGATGAAAGAGTATATTGATACACATCCTGATATGACTGTTGAAGATTTGCAGAATAGTGATGAATTTCAATCTATCGCAGTTCAGAAAGTAGGAAATACCGGATATACTGTTATATTTGATTCAAAATCCGGTTTTGTGAGATTTCATTATCAAAAGGATTGGATTGGTAAGCCAATAGAATCAATTAGAGAATCTCTTCCGAATTTATTTAAAATCCTGGATGAGTCTATTGGACCAACATGTATAGAAACACATGGTTTTTATCTATGGAAAGATCCTGATGGAAAAATAAATGAAAAGTTTTTACATCAAAGTTGTGTGAATGCAATAACCGCTGATAATATAACTTTTGTTGTTTCTGCAACAACATATGTCAGTGAGTATGGCGGGTCTATCAAGCTGGCTAGTGATTTGGATTTTGATATGAGGTCATTTGCAAAAGGGAAAGGTTATACAGATTTAATTTTTATTAATTCTGATGGAGATGTTGTTTGGACTGCTGAAGAGCATAATGAACTTGGAACTAATCTTTTAACAGGGGTTTATAATGATAGTCTGTTAGCCAGAATGTTTAATGAGGCTAAGAAAAATTTGGGTGTTGGAATTAGTGATTCTGAAATTTATGGGGCCAGAGGGAAACTGAATATTTTTATTACTGCTCCTGTTATTGATGTTGATAATGCTACAGGGAAAAAGAATTTAGTTGGAGTTGTTGCATTAAGATTGGATAATGATAAGATTGCTGATTTACTTGTTAGTGATGTTGGTTTAGGAGATGAAGGGGAAGTTTATATTGTGAACAGAGAAGGAAGATCCATTAGTCCTTTAAAATTTGAACATAAACCTGATGAAATGATTGAAACTAATCGTGTTAAAGATTGTTTTAGAGATTATGATAATTATTATTCTTCGTTAAGAGGAGAAGAGATTAATGAAGTTGAGAAAGTAGGTGCAGGAATTAATTATGCAGGGAAGAAAGTTTTTGGTGCACATGATTATATCCTGAAATCAAACTGGTGTGTTATTGCAGAGATGGATTCAAAGGATTTTCCGGAAAGTGCTATTTATCTTAATAAAGTTTTAGGTATTGTTATTTTGATTCTTTTTGTTTTTGGATTTTTTGTTTCTTTTGCTTTAGATAGGTTATGTAAAATAAAGAGGAGAAATGAGAAATGAAGCTTAGATTTGTTTTTTGGATTGGACTATTTTGTTTTTTGATATTAGGGATAATTTTGTTTACAACTATTGGATTAGATTTCAAAAAAAATAATTTTAATGTGCAAATCGAAAATTATCTGGTAAGCAGTGTTTCTGCAAAGGAAGAAAGATTGATTGATTATCTTTATGAACTTGAAAGTGATACGATGTTTTTATCAAATTCAGAAAAATCCAGAGCTGTTTTTAAAGAAGATATTGTTATTAATAAAGATGCTTCTATTTTTGATGTTTCTGAAGAATTTTTAGTTATTGCAAAAGAGATTGAAAATTATTTAAGGGCACATCCTGATATTAGCTTGAAGGATTTGTTAGAGAATGAAGAGTTTAAATCTATTGCTCTTCAAAAAGTGGGAACAAAGGAGTATTCAACTTTAATCGGTTTAGAAAATAAGGAAATTTATTTTCATATTGATCCTCTTTTGGTTGGAGCTAATGTAGATGAAGTAGTGCTTGATTCTTCCGGATTAGCTGACATATTTAATGAATTGAATAATGCAGGGGAGGCTAGCGGATTTTATTCATGGAAAGATGAAGATGGAGTTATTCGTGAAAAATATGGGAAATTCCGAAATATTGATGGCGAAACTTCTGATGGAGAAAAATTTTTATTTGGGGTTACTACTTATGTTGAGGATTATAAGGTTGCAAATGTTTCTGATTCATTGAGAAAATATCTTAATGATTTTAGCGAGGTTGGGATGTATCATAATCTTTTATTTGTTTCTCCTGATGGCAGGATTATTTATATGACTCTTTGGGAAGAGGGAATTGGTGTTAATATTGGAGATATTGATGGCGGTTTATTTGATGCATATAAATCAAGTTTGAATTTGAAAAAAGGAGAGATTGGTTTTTATGGACCATTTTTTGGATATCTTGGAGATACTGAGTTGCATCTTGCTTCGATTTCTAATGTTTATGACAAAGGTATTTTTTTAGGTACAGTTATAATTATGGATGATATGGAAGATATAAATGTTATTTTAGGGGGCGAGATGAAGGGAGTTAGAGAAGAAGAGATTTATTTGGTTAATGATAAGTCGCTTTTGCTTACCAAAATGAGGTTTAGGGATGTTGATGTTATGGTTCAGGAAATTAAAACTGATGGTGTTGAAACTTGTTTGAATGATTTTAATGAGGCTAAAAAAAGAAATATTTCAGTTAAAGAGTATGAATTAAGTGAAGGTTTTATGATATCTACCTTTTTGGATTTTAAAGGGGATGAGGTTTTTGGTTTGCATTTTCCTATCGGTATTGTTGGTTGGTGTTTATTGTCTGAAGTAAATGTTGATGAAGTTTTAAATATCCCTTTAAAGGAAGATCTTAAGAAAACTTTATTAGCTGAACAATGGTTATGGTGGATTCTTATTTTTGGGATTATTGGTGCAGGTTTTTTTATTGATAAGAATTTATTTTTAGTTAAAATAAAGAAGAAATCTTTGAGGGGAATTTTTGTATTGTTGTTTATTATATTATTTTTGTCTTTGAATTTTTCTAATTTTATTTCTGTTTCAGCTTTAAGTGTAGCTGTTCATGTTCCTGAAAAATATACTGATGTTGTTGCGGGTGAAAGATTCTATTTTGAAATTGAGGTTAAATATCCTGAAAACCCGAAGAGAAAAGATTTAAAATTAAATTATGAAATTATTGATTCTGATGGAAAACTTATTGCTCAATCAAAAGTTTTAAAGGCTGTTGAAACGCAAGCTTCATTTATTGATTTTATTGTTATTCCTGAAAGTGTTTCTAAAGGATTATATATTATTCGTGTAAAAATTTCAGATTATGAAGATTTAAGTGAAGAGGTTGAAGCAAGTTTTCAAATTGTGAGTTCCGGTTTTGGGCAAGTTCAGATTTATTTCTTTATCATTTTAGGAGTTTTAATCCTTGTAGCGATTTTAGTTATTACAAGTCTTTTTGTTACGAGGAGGAGAAGAAAATAACGAATCTATTCGCAGTATTCTTTTTATCTAATTTTCTCATATTATAAATAATATAATTCCAAATAAAATGCCTAAAAAAATTATTAGTTTTACTATTGATAATGACCTTTTTTTAAAATGGAAAAATTATGTTAAGTTAAATTTTATCAACTCTTCTCAATTAATTGAAAAATTAATGAAAAATCATTTAGAAAATGAGGCAAAAAAATGAAATTCTTATTTTTTTTTATTTTTTTGTTGATTCCTTTTATTTCTGCTGAAATAACTTTTTTTGAAGGAGATTTAGGGGAAAATTTTGTAAATATTAATGAAGATACTGATAAAGAGTTGGTTGTTTCTGAAGCCATTGAAAATTATTGCGGAAATAATGTTTGCAACCTGAATGAAGATTGCAATAATTGTATGAAAGATTGCGGGGTTTGCTATTTTGAATCCACTAATTCAGATTTTGCTTCCGGTTTAGATGAGAGGACTATTTGCAAAGAAGTAACAAACTTTTTGAAATTAAAAAGAGATTTAGGGGATATAAAATATTTAACTGATAAAATAAATAATCAATCTCAAATTAAAATTTCAGAAGAAAAAGTATTTTTATATTTGGAGAATTATAATTCAAAATGCAATTCAATTATTATCCTTGGAAAAGTTGTTTCTTTTAAAGATATTACTGATGATTCTTTTAATAAAAATTTTATTGTCCTTGTAATCCTTGGGATTGGTTCTCTTTTAATTTTGATTATTATCATATTTGTTTTAATTAGAAAAAAAGGAAGGAAACATAAAAAATGAAAAAATTTGTTGCCACAAATTTTAGTATTTTCCAAATAGGGGTATTTGTAAAATGAAAAAATTATCTCAAACCATTTGCAGTATTTTTCACATTAAAAAATGTAGAATCTTCGGAGAATTTGAAAAATGAAATTTTATATATTAATTTTAATTTTTGGTATTTTATTGGTTAATTTTGTAGTTGCCAAGGATGTATTAGTTTTTCAAGGACAATATTTTATTGAAGCTAAATTTCAGGTTGGGACTTATGATTTTGAATTTAATGTTTATGATGATGAAACTTCCGGTAATTTAATATATTCTGATAAAGAAAATATTACTTTAGGTAATTGGGGGCAATGGAAAGTTGAACTTGTCGGTTTATCTGAAGCAGCGAATAATGTTTCAAAAGATTATTTTATGGAAATTATTATTGATGGTGTTCCTCAACTTCCAAGAAAAAGGATAACTCAGTTTAATTTTTTAAGAAAAGATGTTGATGAAATTACACAAGGAAGAATTAGTGCAGGAAGTTTTATAATATCTAATAATGATAAAATTGATCAAGGTTTTTTTGTTGATGCAGAAAAGAATTATTCTACAACCATTAATGCTAAATTAAATGTAACTGATGATGCTTTTTTTAAAAATTTAAGCGTTAATGATAAAAATGTTTGTTTAGAGGATGGGACTAATTGTCAAATAATTAATGACTCAGATTTAGATGTAAATTCTTCAGTATTCTGGAATGGGTTAAGTAGTTTTTTGAGTGGTTGGTTAATTAATAATCAGGGGATATTAGAATTCAATGATGTTAAATTAAATTCTACAATTGATGAACGAGCATCTAATTTTGGTGATAATCTTTCATGGAATGAAAATTATGCAAACACAAAATATGTTTTAGAATCAAATGAAAGAAATTTAGATGTAAATTCTTCAGTATTTTGGAATGGATTAAGCAGTTTTTTGAGTGGTTGGTTAATTAATAATCAAGGGATTTTAGAATTCAATGATATTAAACTAAATTCTACTATTGATGAACGAGCATCTAATTTTGGTAATAATTCATGGAATGAAAATTATGCAAACACAAAATATGTTTTAGAATCAAATGAAAGAAATTTGGATGTAAATTCTTCAGTATTCTGGAATGGCTTAAATAGTTTTTTGAGTGGTTGGTTAATTAATAATCAGGGGATTTTAGAATTCAATGATGTCAAATTAAATTCTACAATTGATGAACGAGCATCTAGTTTTGGAGATAATCTTTCATGGAATGAAAATTATGCAAATACTAAATATGTTTTAGAATCAAATGAAATAAATTTGAATGTAAATTCTTCAGTATTCTGGAATGGATTAAGTAATGTTCGAGGAATTTTAGGCAGTTTGATAATAAATGATATGGGCTGGATTGATAACACTGTTAATAATTTGGTTAATTATTACACTAAGAATGAAATTGATTTAAAGTTAAGCCAGAAATTGGATGCTAGTAATTCTATTAGCAATACTGTTAATAATCTGGTTAATTATTACACCAAAAGCGAAATTGATTTAAAATTAAGCCAAAAACAAAATACAAGTAGTTCAATTGCAAGCAGTTCTATTAACGAGAATAAAATCCCTGTAAGTTTTATTTCAACAACCAGTGGAGATTTAAAGAAAAATGTTGTTTATCTTCCTTTAGGGACAAGCGGTCAAATTAGTACTCAAGCAAGTGATTCAAGTTGGATTATTGATAAAGATTTAGTTATTACCGGTATTTTATGGAATTCTAATATTAATTCACGAATAAATCCTTCAAGAATTATTTTAATGAAAAGTGTTACAAGTAAGAATTTCTTTTCTGATACGAATTTAAATGTTAATTTACAAGGATTTTCTAAAGGATCTAGTCTGAATTTTAATGTTTCTTTGAATCAGGGAGATTTAGCTGTAATTAAATATGAACCTACCGGAGGGGCTAATGAAAGAATTAATGACCTTTCTATTACTCTTGTAGGATATTATGATTAAATGTTTAATAAAAAATTATTTATTTTAAGTATAATTCTAATTTTTTTATTTGGAATTATAAATCTTAAAGCATTTAGTTATGGTGAAGACAATCTTGGGAATAGTTATTACGAATCTAATGAAAATTTAAAAGTTCCATCAATAGAAATTAACAATTTGATAACCCTTAAACCGTGGGTTGAACCTGTGAATCCAACTCTTGGAATGATTTATCTTGATGTAGAAACTAACAGATTAAAGTTTTATGACGGCGAAAAATGGTATTTTATTTCTTTAAGTGAAAAGTCCAAAGAAGTTGCAAAAGAAGAGATTATCTCTCCCTCTGTGGATACTTCTGAAACTATTTCTGAAGAAGAATCTACTGCAATTTCAGAAGCTGAAATAACTGAAAGCACTAATGAGTCTTCAAGTTCTACTGAAGTTTCTTCAAGTGAAGAAAATGTTTCTGAATCTGCAGAAATTACTGAACCGTCTCAGGCTCCTGAAACTTCTCCGGAAATCCCATCAGAAGAGAAAACGAAAGATGAAAAAGAATCTAAAGAAGAAAAATCTCCAAAAGAAGAATGTTCTGAAGAATGTAATCCTGTTTGTGAAGATGTTGAATCTTGCAGTCAGGACTGTAGTACTGATGAAGAAGGAAATGAAATTTGTGAAGAATCTTGTACTTCTGAAGAAGTTTGTGAAGAGGTTTGTGAAGAAGTTTGTGCTCCTGAAGAATTATTTGATATAACTTTTAATCTTGATAAAAGTATTATTACTAATTCAAGTTTGCTTTCCGGAGTTGTTACTTTTGAAAGCTTTGGATTAATTCCTACTTTGGTGAATGTAACATTTATAATTTTTAATGAGGATGGAAAAGAAATTTATATAGAAAAATCTTCTTTAGTTGTTTCCACTGAAGAATTATTAAGATGGAATTATGACTCTTTACAAGATTTAGAATATGGAAAATATGTTGCGATTGTACAAACCTCTTATGGCGATAATGTTTTTGATGAATTTAGGCAAGATTTTGAAATAAAGCCCTCTTTCTTGGATAAATTTAATTCTTGGCTGAAGAATTTTTTAAAATTTTGGAGGTTTTGATTTAAATGTCTGTTTCTTTTAATTCAAGATTTGTAACTAAAAAATTTCTTTTTTCCTTAATTTTTATTTTTTTTATATTCCTTTTGGTTTTTTTAATTCTTGATGGTTATTTTGAATTAAAAAGAGATTTGAAGATTTATAATGCTGATGCAAAAGATATTATTAATCAAAGAATTAATTCCTTATTATCTGAAACTGATCCTTTACCTGAATCTTTAAAAGAGAATTTGTTATTTATAAGCGAATTATCAAGCTTTAAGAAATTTATTAATGAGGGGGATTCTAATTTAAATGATTTAGAAGAAGATTTTTTAAGCCTTTTAACACAAAATGATATTTATTATCAAATTATTTTTTTAGATTCATTTGGAAATGAAAAAATAAAAGCAATTTCTAAAGATTCTACTTTTAGTATAGCATTACCTTCTGAATTGTCTAATCAAAAGGAAAGCGATTATTTCAAAGAATCTTTAAAATTATCCCGTGGCGAATTTTTTATTTCAAGACTTTCATTGAATATTGAGAATAATTCTTTTGAAAATCGTGGGAGTTTAGAGAATCCTCTTTATGTTCCGGTTATTAACATAGCAACTCCAATCTTTAATGATAATAATTCATTTAAAGGCATACTTTTAGAAAAAATTTATATTAGTTATTTTTTAAATGATATTAAACATTTTCAGCGTAATAATGAAAAGATATTTTTAGTTGATTCTGAAGGTTATTATCTTTCAAATCCCGATGCAGATAAGGAATTTGCTTTTTCTTTTGGAAATAATTATAATTTTTATAATGATTATCCTGAAATTTCTAAGGAAACTTTAACTGATTTTAAAATAAGGGATTTTGAATCTAAGGACTTGGTTTTTTCATTCAGACATATTTATTCTAACAATTATTCTTTAATTTTAATTAGCATCTCAGATAAAGATGAAATTAATAAGATTTCTTCACAATTAAGAATGGAATATTTTATTTTTTTATTTTTTTCTTGTTTTATTGTATTTATGATATTGATTTTCATTTTTATTTTAACTTTTAGATTTAATAATGGTGATATTCGGAGGAATAAAAAATGAATTGCAATCAAAAAATTGTTCTTGTAGGTGTTTTTACGATTTTACTAATTGTAATTTTAATTTTCTCTTATTTTATTTTTAGAAGCCCTTGGAAATTTCGGGAAGATAGACCGATTAAGATTCTTGTTCTTAATAGTTTTGATTCTCAATATTTTTGGGTAGAAGAACAAGTTGATGCATTTTTTGAGGTATTTCAAAATGAGAACATTCCTGTTGAATATCAAATTATTGATTTAGGTTTTGTTGGGTTAGAGACAACTATAAAAGAATCTAAAATTCAAACTGTTTTGAGTTTTATTAATGATTATAATCCTGATTTAATCTATTCTATTGGTGAAGATTCTCAAATTTATTTTGGTAAAATCTTTGAAGATTCAGATACTCCTTGGGTTTTTTCATGGATTGTAAATCCTGAAAAATATGTTGGTGCAAAAAATGTCGCCGGTGTTTCTCCTGTATTACCCTTATCAAAATATTATGAATCCTGGATAGATCTTTTTCCTGGTTTAAAAAATGTTGTTGTAATTTATGAAGATACAGAAGAAGCAAGAAAAATTATTGAAATGGTAAAAAGTGTAAAAGCTGAAGAATCCTTAGGTTTTATATTTTCTAATATTTCTTTTATTTCTACTTTTGAAGAATTTAAATTTAAAGTTTTAGAGTCTCAGAATGCTGATTTAATTGTGGTGAGTTATTTAGAATCTTTAAAAAATGATAGTGGTGATTTTGTTCCTCGTTTAGAAGTTGTAGAATGGCTTATCAGTCATAGCAATGTTCCGGAATATTCTCAAGAAAAAGCTTTAATTAAAGATGGTTTATTATTTTCTTTTAATCCTTCTGCATATGGGCAAGGAAAAGTAGCAGGCGATGTTGCATTTAATATCCTAGTTAATGGGCAATCCCCTCTTGAAATAGGTATGATTATTCCTGAATTTGGGGAAAGAAGTATAAATCTTAAACGTGCGAGAATGTTGGGTCTTGATATTCCTAGTTCTATCTTAATTAATTCTGAAGTATATGAAAATTTTTCATGGGAGGGAAGATGAAAATTTTTCAATTGTTCGCTTTAAGTAAAGCTTCACACTATGAAAATTTTTCATGGGAGGGAAGATGAAAATTTTTCAATTGTTCGCTTTAAGTAAAGCTTTACACTATGAAAATTTTTCATGGGAGGAAAAAAAATGAAATTCCTTTTTGTATTTTTAATAACGTTTTTACCTTTAAGTTTATTTGTAGGTAGTTCTATTTTTATTTATGATAATTTTTATGGGAATAAACCATTTGAAAATCAAATTTTAAAAGATTTAGAAAATTTTGCAAATTCCAAAGCAAATTTAATTCAGGAAGAATTTAACGGAGTAAAAGAGGATGTTTCTTTTTTATCTAATTCTAAAGAGATTAAAAATATTTTTAATCAGGATTTAATTTATGATGTGAATGTTGTAAAAACTCAGATAAGATTAAACTCTCAAAGAGTTAGCAAAAATATAGAAGAATTTTTAATATTACATCCTGAAATGACTTTAGAGGATTTATTAAAAAGTGAAGAGTTTAATAAAATAGCTATTCAACAAGTTGGTGAAACCGGTTATACTTATGTTGGTTCAATGGTTGATGGAATTTTTTATTTTCATCCGGATGTTAATGTTAGACTTAAATCTTATAACACTTGGGAAGATATTTTTCCGGATATTTGGAGATTAATTGATGATATCATTAAATCTTCTCCCTGTCAAGATTCAGAAGGTTTTTATGACTGGAAAGATATTAATGGAGTTATAAGAAAAAAATATACTTATCATTCTTGTATTAATGCAAAAACTAAGGATAATTATACTTTTTATATCGGAGCGTCAACATATATCGATGAATATAGTGAAACTGTAAGATTAGCAAGTGAGTTAGATAAAGAATTAAGAAATTTTCAAGAGGTGCATGATTATGATGATTTAATTTTAATTAATAAAAATGGAGACATTATATGGACTTTTAAAAAAGAAAATTATTTAGGGATAAGTCTTAATAAAGGAGTATACAATTCTTCAACTTTATCAAAAATTTATAATAAAGTAAAATCTGATTTAGGAATTAGTGTCTTTGGTCCTATTTATTCAGATTTAACAAATGAAAATATCATACTTGTAACATCTCCAATTTTCAATTATGATAATCAAACTAATAAAAATAATTTTATTGGAATAATTGCAATTAAATTAAAAAATGATTATTTAATTCATTTAGTAGAAAATACTTATTTGGATGGTTCAGGAGAAATTTATCTGGTAAATCGTGAGGGTGAACACTTAACTCCATTAAAATATTTTCCTTCAGAGCAGAGGCATGATATTAATTCAGAGCGAATTAATCTTTGTTTTCAGGATTATTACAATTATTATCTTAAACAAGGCGGGAAATCAACAGAAGTAATTAAAAAATCCGGGATATACAAGAATTATATTGATAAACCTGTTTTTGGTGCTCATCAATATATTTTAGAATCCGGATTATGTTTATTAGTTGAAATTTCCGAAAAAGAATTTTTAACAGAAATAAGCAAAAAAACTGATAATTCTTTTAAAGAGATAATATTCTATTTTATTTTATTCTCTTTGATAATTATTTTTTTCCTTTTTTTTATCTTTGAATATTTTTTTAAAATTAATTTAATTGAGGGGGTAGAAAAATGAAGTTAGGTAATTTATTATTTTCTTTTTTATTTTTTTTAATTTTAATATTTGGAAGTTTATTTTTTTATTCTTTAAACTATCTTGAAGATGGATATTTTAATCAGGAAGTAAAAAATAATCTTGAAAGTCTTACTAATATTCGGGCTGAAAGAATTAATAATTATTTTGATGAAAGAAAAGAAGATTTGATTTTTATCTCTGAATCAGATAAAATAAAAAGTTTATTTAAACAAAACACTGTTATCAATGAATCTTTTGCTATAAATGATGTAAATTATCATTCAAAGATTATTTTTAAAGAGGTTGAAAACTTTTTAAAATTTCATCCAAAAATAACTTTAAAAGAATTACAGGAAAATAATGAATTTAAAAATTTAGCGGTTCAATCATTGGGTAATCAAGGTTATAGTGCTATTGCCGGGAATAATAATCTTATTCTTTTTCACAAATATGATTCTTTTATTGGAAAAACTATTTTTTCTCTTGGGAATCCTGAGGCATTAAATTTAGTTAATTTTGCAAGAATTACCGGAGAATCTCAAGGATTTTTTAATTGGACTGACCCTGATAATATCACCCGAAAAAAATACGGAAAACTTATTAGAATCCCTTCTGAAATTTTTAATGAATCTATTTTAATTATTGTTGTTACAACTTATGTTGAAGATTATAAAGAATTAAGCAATATTAATTTAGAAACACAAAATTATTTAACTGATCTTAAAAATTCTTATGATTTTTATAATTTAAATTTAATTTCTCCAAATGGTGATATTATTTATTGTAATAAACAGATTGTTGATCATAATGGTGAAAATCTTTTATGGAATGAAAATTTAGAAGATGGGGATTCAAATCATTTTAAGATTGTTCAAAAGGATTTAAAACCTTCTGTATTTGGTCCATTTATTACCAGTTATGGGGATATTTATCCAAAAATTTCTTTGATGAATCCTGTTTATGATGAGAATAAAAATTTATTAGGTTTTATAGATTTAACTTATGATCTTCAAAAGATATGGGGTATAACTGAAGAAAAAAGCGGTTTAGGTGAAACAGGCGAAATTTATCTTGTTGATTCAGAAGGTTTATTGATTAGTAAATTAAAAAATAATGATTATAATCTTTTAATACAATCTATTGAAAGTGAAAATACTGATAGATGTTTTGAAATGGATAATTTAGGTCATATGAAACATTTTCCTGTTGATATTTTTTTAAATTATAATGGAGAGGCTGTTCTTGGTGCTCATAGTGAATTCTCTGATCCAAAATGGTGTTTATTAGCCGAAATAGAAACTCAGGAAGTTTTTGATATTCCAAAAGCTGAAAAAGAATTTAAGAATAATATCTTTCTTTTTTTATTAATTATTTCTTTATTAATTATTTCTTTGATTATTCAAATTTATTTTAATAAATTTATTATTTTAAGAAAGAAAAATCTCATCAGCGGATATTCTTTAATAGATAATTTATTTTTAAAATTAAAAGATTTCTTTATAAAATTTAAATTATTGCATTCTATTTTATTTGCTTTAATCTTTGCAATTTTTTATTTTTTTGTCTCTACCTTGTTCTTTAATGGATGGCAGAATGCAAAGTTTTACGATGATATTCCTGATTTACTTGTTATAATCGTGAGTTTTATGACCTTAATTTATTCTTTTAGAATAGATAAATTTAAACCCAGAAATTTTATTCAATTCGGATCATTATTTATCTTATTACAAAGATTATTGGAAATTCCATTGCAGGAATATCAGGCAATCGCTGGAACTTTATCACTATTTATTTGGATCCCTGTGATATTCTTAGGTTATTTAGGTATTTTATTTATTCTTCTAGGATTTAAGGAGGTTGTAAAATGAATCTATTAATTTATTTTATGCTTAATTTAATTTTTGTTTTATCATTTATATGGTATCTTACAATAATTATGCTTCAGATTAAAAAAATTATCGTTTTTTTGCCATTTTTTATTATCGGAATATTATATCTTATGCAATCATCATTTATCTATTATTCACTTTATCTGAATTTCGTTTGGTTAGTTATAGAATTAACTTTTTTAATAAATCTAATATGGATTTTTATTTTAATCAGGAGGAAAAATGCTTAGTGATATTTTAACTTTAACTCTTTATTTAATAATTAATCTGTTAACTATAATCTTAATCGGAAATTTAATTTTTGAATACTTCTCAAGAGATAAAACGAACCGTAAAGGTTTTAATTATCTATTTATTATTTGTTTTTTTATTTTGATTTTTTATATTATTGAAAATATTCGTTTTTTTACAGATATCTCTAAAGAATTTTTTTGGATTCTTGATTTTTCATTTGTAAGTGTTATTTTATTTTTAATCTTTTTATTTAGCTATGCTAATTGGGAAAAAATAAATAAATCTTTATTATACTTATTTGTTTTTACTAATTTTTCTGCGGCAATTTTTGAGCTTTTCTTTAAAATTCGTTATCCTGCATTATTTGATTTTGTAAATGTTTTTTTTATTTTTTTAGGTTTATTATTCTTTTATTTTTTTATTTTAGATTTTTTAATGATTAAAAATGCTATTAAAGAAAGTAAAAAGACAAAACAATATCATAAAAAATTATTATTTTATTTAGTTAGTTGCTTTTTAATTTTCATAATCGTCTTATCACTTTTTTATTTTATTCCTTATATTCAAAAGTCTAAATTCTCCGGAGAATTAAATATTTATAACTGGGATACTTATGTTGCAGAGGATACTATTTCCAATTTTGAAAATATTTATGGAATTAAAGTTAATTATAAAACTTTTGAAGATGATAATCTTATGTTTGAAGAATTAAAATTAAATTCCGGAGAGTATGATTTGGTTGTTGGTGAAGGAAATTTAATAAAAGAGATGATTAAATTAGATTTGCTTTCAGAATTAAATAAAAAAAATTTGCAGAATTTTAAAAATCTTGATGAAAAGTTTATTAATCAGAATTATGACCCTCAAAATAAATATTCTATTCCTTATATGTGGGGTACAACGGGTCTTATAATAAATACTAAATATATCCCTGATAATACAGATAGCTGGGATGTGCTTTGGAGCAATAAATATTCCGGAAAAATAGGTTTATTGTTGAATTCTGAAGAAGCTGTTGCACTGACTTCAAAATATGTTGGCGGTCCTTTAATGCCACAAAATAATGCACAATTTGAAAAAATAAAAGAATTTCTTTTATTGCAAAAACTTCTTTTAAAAGGTTATATTCTAACTGCAGATTTACAGGATCTTTTAGTTTCTGAAGAATTATGGGCTTTAAATATTTATAATGGCAATGCTGTTGTTGCAATAGCTGAAAATCCAAATTTAAAATATATTATTCCTAAAGAAGGAGCAACTATTTGGATAGATAATTGGGCAATTCCAAAAAATGCAAAAAATAAACGGAATGCAGAACTTTTTTTAAATTATATTTTGGAACCGAAGGTTAATGCAGATATAACTAATGAGGTTAAGTATGCTACGGCAAATAAAGCTGCAGAAGAATTTTTAGACTCAGAAGTTCTTTCGGATCCTATAATTTATCCTGATGAGGAAACAATAAAAAGATTAGATTCTTTTACGAATTATGAATTTTCTGATGAAATGAATTTGAAAATTCTTGAATTCTGGAATGAATTAACCGGGGGTGAAGAAAATGCAAACTGATGTAAATAATAATCATGGGGTAAAACAAAAATATTTATTATTAATTATTTTTTTGCTAATAATTAATTTTTCTAATTTTATTTCTGTTTCAGCTTTGAGTGTTGCTGTGCATGTTCCTGAAAAATATACTGATGTTGTTGCCGGTGAAAGATTTTATTTTGAAATTGAGGTTAAATATCCTGAAAACCCGAAGAGAAAAGATTTGAAGTTAAATTATGAAATTATTGATTCTGACGGAAAACTTATTGCTCAATCAAAAGTTTTAAAGGCTGTTGAAACGCAAGCTTCATTTATTGATTTTATTGTTATTCCTGAAAGTGCTTCTAAAGGATTATACATTATTCGTGTAAAAATTGCAGATTATGAGGATTTAAGTGAAGAGGTTGAAGCAAGTTTTCAAATTGTTGGCTCTGGTTTTGGACAAGTTCAGATTTATTTCTTTATTATTTTGGGTGTTTTAATTCTCGTAGCAATTCTAGTTATTACAAGTCTTTTTGTTACGAGAAGAAGAAGATAGTTATCGATTAACTTAATAAACTATCAAGTCTTTGTTTATATATGAGAGTTCAATATCTTTTTTCATCCAGAAGAACGAGGCGTATTGCAAAAATTAGAAAGCAAAGGCAGAAGTATCCGGATATTTCTCATAAAATTGTGACTGTATCAGATATTATTCTTGAAGTTTTGGATGCCAGATTTATTAAAGAGACTCGAAATATTGAGTTAGAAACTGAAATTAAAAAACAAAAGAAAAAATTAATTTATGTTTTGAATAAATCTGATTTAGTTAAGACTAAAAAAGTTCCAAAAAATTTTACTTCTTATGTCTTTATTTCATGTGAATTAAGAAAAGGTATCAAAGAATTGAGGGATTTAATTAAAATGGAAGCAAAAAAAGTTGAAAAAAAGGTTAATAAGATTATTAAGGGTGATAAAATTAAAGATTCAGAAGATAATAAAATTGTTGTTGGTATTATTGGCTATCCTAATACTGGGAAGAGTTCTTTGATTAATTTACTTGTTGGAAAAAATGTTGCCGGGACTGCTGCCGAAGCTGGTTTTACAAAAAATATTCAAAAATTAAGGTTAACTAATGATATTGTTTTACTTGATAGTCCTGGTGTAATTCCTGAAAAAGAATATTCAGGGGTAAATCGGGAAAAAATTGCAGTGCATGCTATTGCCGGTGGCAGGTCTTATAGTCAGGTTAAAGATCCTGATCAGGTTATTGCTAATATTATCATTGAATATCCGGATGTTTTAGAAAAATATTATAATATTGATGCAAAAGGTAATTCTGAATTTTTAGTTAATGAACTTGGTAAACAAAAAGGTTATTTAAAGAAAGGTGGTGAAGTTGACGATGATAAAGTTTCTCGTTTAATTTTGAAAGAATGGCAAGAAGGAAAGATTAAGATTTAATTTTTTTGTAGAGTTTTGTAGAATTAAAAAATCCTAAAACAAGGGTAGAAATCTATAAGCAAAAACTTAAAGACCTTGACGAACTTAAAAAATCAATGTTGCAAAAAGTATTTAGCGGTGAATTAACTAATTAATGAATAAATAAAAATGATTCAACAAAAAATAAAAGACCTCACTAAAAAGGGAGAAGGAATTTCTATTGAGTTTAAAGAATGTAAAACTGAATTAACTAAAGATGTTTATCCCACGATTTGTGCTTTTCTTAATAGAAATGGTGGAGAATTGCTTTTAGGGGTAAATGATTCTCGAGTAGTTGTGGGTATTGACAAAGATAAAATTGAACAAATAAAAAAAGATTTTATCACTGCAATTAACAATCCAGAAAAGATATCTCCTTCTGTTTATCTTTCTATTGAAGAAGTTGAAATAAAAGGAAAAAAGATTCTTTATATTTATGTTCCAAGAAGTTCTCAAGTTCATAAATGCAATAATAAGATTTATGATAGAAATGAGGATGGAGATTTAGATATAACCAATAATCATAATTTAGTTAGCATACTTTACATAAATAAACAAACAGCTTATTCTGAAAATAAGGTTTATCCTTTTTGCAAAATTACTGATTTAAGAAAAGATTTGATAAATAAAGCAAGAACTTTAGCTATTAATCAAAATTCAAACCATCCTTGGAAAAAATTAACTAATATAGAATTGCTAAAAAGTGCAAAGCTTTACACCAAAGATTATCAAACAAACGAAGAAGGAATAACTCTTGCAGGAATTTTACTTTTTGGAAAAGATGAAACAATACTTTCTGTTTTACCACATTATAAAACAGATTTAATTTTGAGAAGAGTAAATTTAGATAGATATGATGATAGAGACGATGTTCGAACAAATTTAATAGAAAGTTTTGATAGAATTATTGCTTTTGGGCAAAAACATCTTTTGGATCCATTCTATACCGAAGGAAATCAAAGAATAAGTGCAAGAGATAAAATTTTAAGAGAAATAGCTTCAAACATTCTTATTCATAGAGAATTTTTAAGTCCTTTTCCAGCAAAGATGATTATAGGACAAGAAAAATTGATTACAGAAAATGCAAACAAGCCAAACGGACATGGAGCAATAAATCCAAAAGACTTTTCTCCTTATCCTAAAAATCCTGTTATTGCAAGATTTTTCAAAGAAATTGGGAATGCTGATGAATTAGGTTCTGGGGTGAGGAATATCACAAAATACGCAAGTGTTTATTCTAAATCTAAGCCTGAATTTATTGAACAAGGTATTTTCAAGATGATTATAAAACTAGATATAATTTCTACCATGCAAGCTACCATGCAAGCTACCATGCAAGATGAAAGAGTTAAATCTATTATAGAGTTTTGTAAAAATCCTAAAACAAGGGCAGAGATACAAGAATTTTTAAAATTGGAAAATAGAGATTATTTTAGAAAAGAGATATTAAAACCATTATTAGAAAAAGAAATTTTGGTCCCAACAATTCCGAATAAATTAAATAGCCCAAATCAAAAATATTATTCAAAATAAAATGACTACTTATTCACATTCAAGAGTTTCTATATATGACAATTGTCCTTATCAGTATAAATTAAGATATATTGATAAAAAGAAACCTGAAATCTCAACAACCATCGAAGCATTTATGGGGGATATGGTTCATCAATCATTAGAAGATTTATATAAAAGAAAAAAATTCCAACAATATTAACAACTTCTCAAAAGCTTTCAACAGGAGTAGATGCTTTAGAAATTAGAAATATTATTTTGATGCGGCCAATAAATTCTATGATTGAATTTAAACAGATAATTGGTAGAGGAACAAGACTTTTTAATAATAAATATTTTTTTACTGTTTATGATTTTGTTGAAGCTTATAAGAAATTTAATGATTCAGGATGGGATGGGGAACCTGTTGAGCCAATAACTTTTGAAATTCCAAAAAATAAAAAAATAGTAAAAGATAAACTTGATGAAACAATTAAAGAAAAGAAAAACAAATTAAAAATTAAATTATCAGATGGAAAAGCAAGAGAAATTCAATATATGGCCACTACTTCTTTTTGGTCATCCGATGGAAAACCTATCTCTTCAGAAGAGTTCTTAAAAAAGATGTTTGGTGATTTACCTAATTTTTTCAAAAATGAAGAACAATTGAGGAGGATTTGGGAAAGTCCTTTAACGAGAAAAGAATTTTTATTCCGACTTGCAAAAGGAGGATATGGAATTGAAGAACTAAAAAATTTACAAAAATTAGTGGGTGCAGAAAATAGTGATTTGTTTGATGTATTAGAATATGTTTCTTTTGCAATTAAACCTATAAGTAGAGAAGAACGAGTTGCAAAAGCTCAAGAACAAATACTTGATGATTTAGATGATAGGCAAAAAGAATTTTTAGAATTTGTTTTATCTAAGTATATTGAATCAGGTGTAGAAGAATTAGATCAAGAAAAATTACCTGCTTTATTAAAATTAAAATATAATGAAGTAGCTGATGCAACAAAAACTCTTGGCGGGGTTAGCAAAATTAAAGAAACATTTATTGGGTTTCAAAAATATCTTTATGCTATTGCAAAATAATTTTTTTATTTAATCTTTTATAAAATTTCTATTAAAAAAATAATTAAGAATTATTAATATTCGTCAAAATGGCTCTTTGTTGATTTTTCAGGTGCTGGTTGCTTTAAATCTTCTTTTTGGATTTTTGCGAATGATGGTGTTACAATTACTGTATTTTCACCAAAACCTGCAATTGTTCCTTCAAGAGCATCAGCAGTTTTTTTGATTTTTGCAATTGATCTTTTAAGTTCTATTGCATCTTTTTTTCTTAAAACACTGATATCAATTATTGCAATTGTGTATCCTTCTCTTAATGAGTTTAAAATTTCATTAACATCTTCATATTGTTTTAATACATATAATTTTATTAAAACTTTGTCATCTTTTTTTTCTTGACCAAGATCAATCTCTAAATATTCTTCATCCACCTTATCTATCTCAGGTGATGAGAACATATTTTTTATCTTTTTGAATACCATGATAAAATTATCATCTTCGTATTTATAAATATTTCGTAGATATTTTGTATATATTTAAGTGTAAATTGTTTAAAAGCAAATTATTCTCGCTATTCAACATTTGTTGCATCGCAAAAAGTTTTGTAAAGTTAATATACATTGGGTCTAAAGTATGTATCTGTCTTGCTTTAATGTATAAATATTGGAGTCAGATATTTTTTTAATTCTTCTTATATATCTTTTAAACCAGCATAATAATCGTTGTCATTGAATATTAAAAATTTAGAATTATTTTTTCATTTCTTTTAATGCTTCTTTTTGAAGTTTTTGAAGTTTTTCTGTATATGCTTTTTCCTGTTCTTCAATATTTTTCATTCTTAATCCTAAAATTTTTTCTTTGCTTTCTAATTCTTTTTTAACTTTTGTTTTATCTGATTTAATCATTAATTGTCCGATTATTTTGTAGACGTCGTCGCCGGAATGTTCAATTTCTTCTAATGCTGCTTTATTTTCTGATAATTCCATTTGGAATGCTTGTTTTTGCATTAATAAATTTTGAAAATTCTGTTCGAGCATTTGTATCTCTCTAATTTTTCTATCTTGTTCTGTCATTTTTTTATTTTTTGAAAAAAGAATTTTATTTGGCTCATAATTTCGCACGAGTTATTGTTCTTTAAATATTACTCTCTACCACGAAATCATTCAGCTTTTATCTTTTTAACTTTTGTTCGAGGTTTAAAGAAAATTTTGCTACCACATTGCGGGCAAACAAATCTCTTGCTAAGTTCTTCACTTTGTATTTTCTTTCTGCATTCAAAACATTTGTATTCTGTCATTTTAATCTAAGTGGTATGTGTTTGATGCGAATTTTTTATCGCATTTAGGGCAGTTCCAGATTCCTTTTGAAATTCTTTTAGCTCCGAGTTTTTTGCAAAGAGGACATGTTTGTCTTACTCTTTGTTTCTCTTCTACTTTTACTAATCGAGCTTTTACAGTTTTACCGTATCTTGCTCCGAATCGTCCTGCTGATTTTGTTTTTTTTAATTTTGTTGTCATTTTTTTTAATTTTGTTGTATTATTTAATGGGGCTACCCGGATTTGAACCGGGGTCGCGAAGTCCCAAACCTCGAAGCTTACCAGGCTGGCCCATAACCCCATATTGATTTTTTTCATTTCTTTAATGAAAGTTAAATCTATCAATATGTACTATAATTTATTTATAAAGTTATTTCTTTACTTCTTTAACTTCTTTAGCTTCTTGGGCTGCTTTTTCTTGTGCTAATAAAATATCCTGAGCTTTTTTGACATCTTTAAAGTGTTTGTCTAATCTTTCTCGTTTTTCCGGTTCTGTATTTGTTTTTTCTTCTTTAATTTCTTTATCATATATTCCTTGGTTTATTTCACGTACTACTTCTACTGCTGGTTTATTTTCAATTAATATTCCTAAACTTGCACATGTTCCTGCAACTGTACTTGTTGCTGTTTTTAATGATCTGCAAAGAAGGTTTGGCATTTTTGTTTTTGCAACTGAAATTACCTGTTCAATTGAAATGTTTCCAATCTGTTGTTTTTTATGTGCTCCTGAACCTTTTTGTGCTCCAATTTCTTTTTTTAATAATTCTGAAACTGGCGGAGAAAAAATTTGGATTTCAAATGTTTTTGTTTTTGTGTTTACTTCTAATTCTACCGGAACTTTCATTCCCTTAAAATTTTTTGTTTCTTCATTTATTTTTTCTATTACTTTGTTAATTGGAATTCCTGCAGGACCTAATTTTTGGCTTAGTGCCGGTCCAGGTTTCATACTTCCTCCGTCAACTAATAACTTAATTTGCATTTTCTTCTCCTGCTCTTCTAATTACTTTAATATTATCTAATTTAACTGTTACAGGTAATGGTACAACTGCACCTAGTAAGTTTACTACTGCTTCTTCTTTTTGTTTATCAATTCTTGTCACTTTTGCTTTTTCTCCTTTTAATGAAGCACCGATTAATTCCACAATATCTCCTTCTTCAATTGAGATTGATTCTACTGATGGTTCGACCATATTTTTTATTTCTTCGTATCCAATTGTTTTACCAATTATTCCTTTTACATACGGTAAATTGAATACAGCATCTTCAGCAGATTCTCTGTCTTCAGATTCTAAAAGGATGTATCCTCTTAATCCGTGTGGACGAGAAACAGAAAATACATTTAAATTCTTTTTGGTGATTCTGTCTGCAATCATATCTACTGCTCTTTCTTCTTTATTTGTTGTTACTTTTATAATAAATATCATTTTGTTCTTACTACTCTTAACTTTTTAAGAAGTAGTAATGATACTTAAATATTAAGGTTTATAAATTTTACTCTTAGCAAATTTTGATTATTTCAGTAATATTTATTAATGATTTTTTTTTAAAATTATTATGTTTTCAATGTTTGGTCTAATTGATGTTTCTAATTTAGATTATTTTTTATCTTTAAATTTAGAAAAAACTATTTTTTCTGAAGATCGGGGAAAATTAATATCTAAGGGAAATCCTTTTATTTTTGGAGATAAAATATCTAAAATGGTTCATACTCAATGTGGAGATTTGTGTTGTACGAGAATTTTGGGTGTTTATGTCCCTTTAGATAATGGATTTGAGGGGGAGCTAGGTTGGGAGTCTTTATTATTGGCATCTTTTCATTATGGTTCAAATGATGTAGAAAAAGTATGCAAGGATTCATTTCGTAAAATCTTTAATAATATTTTTGATTCAAATCAATTAGAATCTCACATTGAGTTATTGTATAAAAGCTATCCTTCAAGATTAGAACAAGATCCTTTTGAATTTCTTTATTCTATGGCACAATATAAAAATTATTTACGACAAAAAAGAAGTGATATTAAATATTTTGATTTATTTCAGTAATATTTATTAATGATTTTTTTATTTTATTTTCATGAAAGAAGAACCAATTATGAATTTTATTCCAAGTTATCAATGTGGCAGAGCATTTCGTTCGCAATCATCTTTTATGGAGATAAGTAAATCTTATTTAGAGTCTTTATTTATTGGTGCAGTTCATCCGCAGTATTCTTTTAAAGAAAATGCATATGATGTTTTTTCAGATATTTTTACATTAGGTCTTACAAGAAATTATATTGGGAAGGGAGTTTGTGATACGATTATTACCAAAACTTTGCATGGTGATAAAAATTTAGTAATTGCAAATAATGGAGAATTTGCTGAAACTTTTTTAAAAGGAATAAAAAGAAATTTAGGGAAAATAGAGAATATTAATTTTTTAAATTTACTTTATCGGGATTTGTTTGATTATGCTGATAAAAATTCCGGAATTTTTTCATGGGGTGGAAGTTTAAGAACAACAGAAAATGGCGGTATTGAATCGTGTTTAATTAAACCTGTTGAATCTCTTTTATTTAATTCAGTTGATTATAATTTTTAATTTCTTTTAAATTTTAGAAAGCTTTATATAGCCGAAAATTTATGGGTTAGTATAAATTAAGATGATTGCCTTAATAAACGTCATAATAATCGACAATAAGGTATGATGTATGTGAACGGTCATAGTTGTTAAAAGAAGTTGTTATACTTCAAAATTATGTTAATTAAAACTCAATAGCCAATGTTAATTTATTGACATTAGCCGATAGTCAGGAGAATGTGTGAAGTGATTTGTTTATCTTATACATAACAAATTGCGCAATGGAAATTTATCTTCAATAAATTTATGAAATTGTTTAGTTCCAGTTGATCCTGCTGGCGGCTGCGGCTCTCTGGTTTGCACTTAGACATGCAAGTTTTTTCATTAGTTCTTTTAGAATTTGTGAAGGGCAAACTGCTCAGTAACACGTAACTAACCTACCCTTAGGTTAAGGATATCCTCGGGAAACTGAGGGTAATACTTAATAAGAGATATACCCTGGAAAGATTTATCTCTGAAATTCGAGCCCAAGGATGGGGTTGCGGTGGATTAGGTTGTTGGCGGGGTAATAGCCCACCAAGCCTGTGATCCATAAGGGCTCTTAGCGGAGAGGCCCTGAGAGGGAATCTGAGACACTATTCCCAGCCCCACGGGGTGCAGCAGTTAGGAATATTCTGCAATGCGCGCAAGCGTGACAGATTGAACCAGAGTGTTTTTCGTATAGAAAAGCTTTTATGAAATGTAAAAAGTTTCAGGAATAAGGACTGGGTAAGACTAGTGCCAGCCGCCGCGGTAATACTAGCGGTCCAAGTCGCAGCCATTTTTATTGGGTCTAAAACATCCGTAGCTTGCTTAGTAAGTTTCTTGTGAAATTTTATGTCTTAAACATGGAGCGTGCAGGAAGTACTGTTAAGCTAGAGACTGGAAGACGTGAGAAGTACGTTTAAAGTAGCGGTAAAATGTGTTAATCTTAGACGGACTCACAATAGCGAAGGCATCTCACGAGGACAGTTCTGACAGTAAGGGATGAAGGCTAGGGGCGCAAAACGGATTAGATACCCGTGTAGTCCTAGCAGTAAACACTGCACACTAAACATTAGTGCCTCTTCGAGAGGCATTAGTGCTGTAGGGAAGCCGTAGAGTGTGCTACCTGGGAAGTATAGTCGCAAGGCCGAAACTTAAAGGAATTGGCGGGGAGACACTACAACAGGTGACGCGTGCGGTTCAATTAGATTCTACACCGTGAACCTCACCAGGAGCGACAGCAGGATGAAGGTCAGTCTAAAGGGCTTACCTGACACGCTGAGAGGAGTTGCATGGCCGACGTCAGCCTGTGCCGTGAGGTGACCTGTTAAATCAGGTAACAGGCAAGACCCACATGTATATTTACTACGTGTACTATATACAGATTGCCTTGGTAACGAGGATGAAAGTGTGGGCTACGTTAGGTGAGTACAGCCCTAATCCCCTGGGCAACACGCGCGCGTCAATGGTGAATACAACGGGACGCGACTCCGAAAGGAGAAGCTAATCTCTTAAAGTTCATCTCAGTTCAGATCGAGGTTTGTAACTCAGCCTCGTGACGCTGGAATCTGTAGTAATCGTTTGTTATCAACGAACGGTGAATATGTCACTGTCTCTTGCACACACTGCCCGTCAAACCAACCAAGTTTAGTTATGGTGAAACAATTCGTTGGAGAACCTTGACTAGACAAGGTAGGTTAAGTCGTCACAAGGTATCTGTAGGGGAACCTGCAGATGGATTACCTCCTATATCAATTTGAGTGATTGACAGAAATTATAATAATGATTGGTCGTTTACATACATCTTAATTTATATTTATTTTTAGTTAATTTTTCTGAAAAATTGAATTAATCTTCGGAAAGTTTTAAAAAGTGCTTTGGGCTTAAATTTTTCAATACACACTTGTGGGATCATAGGAGGCTCATAAAGATGCCACCTTTTTGAACTTTGAGGAAGTTTAAAAGAAACCAGAGGGTGTTTTTTAGGGCCCATTGTCCAATGGTTAAGATACTTCCCTTGCACGGAAGGGATCCGCGTTCGATTCGCGGTGGGTCCATTCATGATTGAAAATCATGCTGATGTCGGACTAAATTCAAGAATGTTTCTGTTTGATTCCGAACAATTTCGTGGTAAAAACCCTAATCCCTAAAAGAGTTTTGTGCAAGATTATAAAATATTTACAATAAGGGGATTGAAATTATAATTTTCTAAAAAGTTTTTTTATAAACGGCTCTGTTCAGAATTAAGTTTTTTTGATTTTAGGATTCCCACTTCTAGTTCAAGCTAAAGCTTGAAGACCCGCCCTTATGAATACCTGAATTGCCAAAAGTTAGCTAAATCAAAAACTCTGGACAGAGTTTTTATAAACGAAAATTATTTAAACGAAAATTTTCATAAATCATCATAAATAAAATTTTTAATAGTTAAAATGGTAAAAGAAAATGAACCCGAGTCCAGTTACTGTAAAAGTATTGGAAGTAATTGCCAGAGATAACTCGGTTATTTGTAATCAAACTATCAGACAAAAAAATTCTCTTATTCAAATTGACGGTGATGTTTTAAAAATGAATAACTATCTTGGGACTATGGATGAAGCAAAGAGAATGGTTGAAAATGTTTTAAAAAAAGAATATTCTGGTTTAATTGTTGCAGGGGAACATCCGGTAAAAGATATTTTAGGTTTATGGAATTATAAATTACGTGAAAAGGCTTTGGATTCAAATCTTTTAAAACTTCATGAAAAATATTCCAGAAGAGTTCAAAGATAGTAATTATTTCTGAAGTTTTATTTTATCGATAGAAAATTATTCTATCTTCAACGAAATATTTAAAAAGGGTTTCTATCTATCTATTTTATAGAATGGTAATCAGAATAAATTTAATTAAAGCTTTCATCAAAAGTGATTAGCTTTAGGATTCTGAAATTGCGCCATTCTATATGGTGCAGTAGGTGCTTATTGTATCATAATGAGAACTAAATTTATTATGTTCAATGAAATAAGTAGTAGAAGAAATCCCACTAAATATAATTTAATATTTAGAGGAAAATGAATTCTTAGAAATATAATTAACTACTAATTATACTGTTAGATGGATAGCTTGGTTTTGGTTTTGATGAAGGACGTGGCAAGCTGCGATATGCTTAGGGGAGTTGCATGCAAACTTTGATCCTAAGATCTCCGAATTGCGCAGAGATGCGGAATCACGCTGGGAATTGAAACATCTTAGTACCGGCAGGAAAAGAAAACAATAGTGATACCCTTATTAGCAGAGAGCGAAAAGGGCAGAGGGCAAACTGAATCTGCTTTTGAAAAGAAGTAAGAGATGTGGTGAGGATATAATGGCTAAGTCAACGAATTAAACTTTGCTGGAAAGCAAGACCTTAGAAGGTGATAGTCCTGTAGATAAAGTTGATATGTTGTTCCTTAAAAGAGTAGGGCTTCTTAAATTAGAGGTCTGAATATGGCTAGATTAATAGCTAACCCTAAATACAACCAAAGTCCGATAGTGCACTAGTACCGCGAGGGAAAGCTGAAAAGTACTCTTACTAGAGTGTGAAAAGATTTGAAATCTAACAGTTACAGATTGTTACTGCCCTGAGGGGTTGTAACGTACGTTTTGAAAAACGGGCCAGGGAGTTTATTTATGTGGCAAGGCTAATCAATTTTATTGAGTAACCAAAGCGAAAGCAAGTATGAAAGTGCGTTAGTCACATGGATAAGACCTGAAGCCAGATGATCTATTCATGAGCAAGGTGAAGTCTTTCGAAAGGAGGATGGAGGCCTGAACCGGTGTTACGGACATATACTCGAATGACTTGTGAATAGGGGTGAAAAGCCTATCTAATCTGGCAATGGCTGGTTCCTACTGAAATATGCCTCCGTATAGTCTTGTTTTATAATTCATGAGCGGTGTAAAGTACGGATAAATTTTGCAGGGGCAAATGCTTACGGAAATTTTTCCAACTCAGAAACTGTTCATTGTTTGAAACAGGAAGCAGGGGCAGTACGTAAGGTACTGTTCCGAGACCCGAACAAGGGAGACCAGAGTTAAGGTCCCAAAATTTATGCTAAGTGTATCGAAAGGTGTCTTGAACCTGAGACACTGGGGATGTAAGCTTAGAAGCAGCTATCATTTAAAGAAAGCGTAACAGCTCACCTATTGAGGTTCAGGGCCCTGAAAATGGACGGGGCTAAAGCATAATACCGATACTTTGGAGGCACTCAAGATTGAGTGTTCTGGTAAGTAGGCGTGGTTACTGCGCAGAAGATCTTGCGAAAGAAAGGTTGGAGCGGTAACTAATGAGAATCCTGGTAATAGTAGGATGTGATTATTCTGAGAATGAATAAGGTCGAAAGGGTAAGGTTTCCTTGGCAATATATGTTAGCCAAGGGTTAGTCAGGACCTAAGTTGTGTCTTAACTGAGCATGACGATGGATGGCAGGTTAATATTCCTGCACTGATTAAGTTTTTTGTAATTATCTGTTTTCGGATAAACGGGCATTCGAGAGAATGTTTTTTTAGAGAATTTTGTCGAGGGTAATCCTAAGACACAAAAGAATCTATTGAACAAAACCGTTGAGTCCAAGAGCCAGTGAAAAAAATAATTGCTAAACGAATTTAATCACCTGTACCCACAACCGACACTGGTGCCCTGGCTGAGAAGGCCAAGACCTGAAGGGTAAAACTAATTGAGGGAATTCGGCATATTAGTCCTGTAGCTTCGGCTTAAGGGATGTCTATTTTTGTGCATTCCAGAAATGTGTGTGCATTAATAGATCTCAGTAACAAGGACGGCCCGACTGTTTACCAAAAACGTAGCCAAGTGCGAATCAGAAATGATGTGTATACTTGGTGAGACCTGCTCAGTGGTGGTGTCTAAAACTCCTTTACAAGGGAGCTAAGGTCCATTAAACAGCGGGGGTAACTATGACCCTCTTAAGGTAGCGTAATACCTTGTCGTCTGAATGGCGACTTGCATGAATGGTTTAACGAGGTTGTCGCTGTCCCCAATTAGAGCCCTCTGAAAATATGTTTTCTGGTGCAAAGACCAGAGACGCCTAGTGGGAAGCGGAGACCTTGTGGAACTTTACTGCAACTTGTTGTTGTGATTTTATGAGAAATGCATAGCATAGGTAGGAGCGTCGATCTTGTCATTTAGGTGGCAAGGGAGCAACCTTGTAATACTACCTGTTTTTTATAAGATTGCTTACTCTTTATGAAGACAGCAGCAGGCGGGCAGTTTGACTGGGGCGGTGCCCAGCCGAAAAGATATCGGTTGGACCCAAAGACAAACTCATCTAGCTTGGAAATCTAGAGTTGAGTGCGAGGGCAAAAGTTTGTCTAACTGTATTTTGAATAGTAAGAAATGCAGAAGCGAAAGCTGGGCCTAGTGAACCCACGTGCTTTTTTAATAGGAGCCGTGTCTGATAGAAAAGTTACCCCAAGGATAATAAGCTGGTCGCCCCCGATAGTCCGAATTGACGGGGCGGTTTGGTATTTCGCTGTCGGCTCTCCCTATCCTGCGCGTGCAGAAGCGTGCAAGGGTGTCGGAGTTCACGCATTAAAAGGGATCGTTAGCTGGGTTAAGAACGTCGCGAGACAGTTTGTATGATATCTACTAGGTGTGTTATTGTCTGAGTGGAACAAGTTTCTAGTACGAGAGGAACGGGACTTGGATGCCTCTGGTGAGCAGTTGTTATATAGCAGGCTGCATAGCTACGCATTATATGGATAAGAGCTGAATGCATCTAAGCTCGAAGCCATTCGCAAAACGAGACAATTAAGGCCGTCAAAGAAGATGACGTTGATAGAATTCTTGTGTAAGATTGAAGGTTTTCCGACAATTTCAGCATAGAATTACTAAAAGCCTCTTTTGTAGTTTTTTATTTTAAGGGTTCAAAATGATTTCTTCTACTACTTATTGATTGTTCTTTATTTATTAAATAAATTTTTAAATCTTTGATTTGTAATTTTATTATGAAACATAAATTTCCAACATTTTGGGTTATTGTCCTTATTTTTTCTTTAGTATGGTTTGGTAATGAAATGAATTGGATTAGTTTAAGTCTTCCAATTCTTCCTGTAATCTTGATTATAATTGCAATTGGTGCAATATTTAATAATTATAGATAATTGGGCTCTGTTCCAAATGAAGTTTTTTTGATTTAGGATTCCCACTCAAGTTCGACTATTCGTCGAACACCCGCCCTTTAAGAATACTTGAATTGCCAAAATGTTAGCTAAAATTAAAAACTTGAGACAAAGCCTAAATTTCCTCTATAAATTTTTGCTAAAGCAAAAATGATATTTGAATTTACAAGAAATTAGTATAAAATTCAAAAATTATTTTTTATTTTCTACAAAGCCAGAATAATTGTTGTCTAGAATTTCTTTTACTAAATGTTTGTAAACCTAAGGTCGTTCTCATCAAACGACGTTAGCTTTAATTTTTATGTTTGAATATAAAATTTTAAAAAAAATTTAAAAAATGTTGATTGGAGGTGTGTGTATTAAAAAAAGGTTATTCTTTTGAAATGTAGTAAATCATCCATAACGCAGATAATCCTACTAATGAATAGATTACTCTTGAAAGAATTGTCATGTCACCAAAGATAAACATTACTAAGTCCCATTCGAAAAGTCCTACAAGTCCCCAGTTAATGCCTCCGATAATTACCAGAACAATTGCTATCCAATCCATTGCGTTTTTGTGCATCATTTTTATCACCTCCTTTAATTAATTAATAATAAAAAATAATATTAATATTATTGCGAATCTGTTCGTATAATTTTTAGTTTTATTGAGAGAAATGAATATAATATTTATAATATTCTTAATATAATTAACTTTATATATTCTTTTTTATTAAATTTTATATTGAAAGGGGGTGTAAAGAATAAACTAAAATGGAAAACAAACAGATTTCAGCTATTGTTTTGATCGTTGCAATAGTGGTTGTTGGGGCAATGTTTATTGCTTCTCAAGCATTTACCGGAAAAGCAGTTGATACAAGTCTACCAAGTTCTAAATCGGCAGTTGCTTTAGGTGATCTTATTGATTTAGGTGCTTTAGCAAGTACTGATGGTGTTGCTATGGATGATACCGGATATGTGACTGTTATGCAAACTTTTATCAAAACTCCAAATCAAAAAGATTTGTCTGCTGATGTTTCTCTTCAATGTGGTCTTGTAACTGATACAACTGTTAAAAGTAAGGGTGGAGTATCAGACTCTTCTACTGCAGTCGGAAAAATTAGTGTGCGTGTAAAAGCTACTAATTTAGATAATGGAAATGTATATTATTTTGATCCCTCAGAAGAAGGTACATCTCCGGATGGAGGACCTAAAGGAGTAACTTATTGCTCTAGATCTCAAAAACTTGAAGCTAGTTTTGCTGGTCTTAATTGTAAAGCAGATTTATACACAGGTGTTGTTACTTGTGAAGATCCAGAAGAATTACGATTACTTTTGGAAACTTTAGATGCAAATGCTTTTAATTATGTTTTAGCTGACGCTCCTTCAGGAACATGGAAGATTGAAGTACAAGTTCGTGCAGAATCAAATGTTGCTTTAGGTGGTAGTGGTTTGGGTTCAGCAAAAGCAGAAGCATTCGTTGGTCTTGGTTCAACAAGAATCGAAACTCTTCGGTTGATTAAAGGAACTCAATTAGATCCAATGCAAGCAGTTACTTTAGAGTAATTAGAAAGATAATTATTTTTTTTATTTTTTCGAATTTTGGAATTTTTTTTAGCATAAAATGTAAAGGAGTTCTTAAAATTCTTTGTATAAACTTTTTTAAATACTAATTTCTTAAATTATTTATGAAAAAGTGTGTGATGATTTTAGTATTAATTTTACTATTTCCATTTATCGTTGCTGGTTCTGTAGAAGATGAATTAAGCAAGGTTACTTATTATGCTGAAGAATATGAAATGGGTAATATTGATTATATTCAACTAATGGTCTATACTAGTTTTGTGAGAGAAAGTTTGAATGAGGTTTTAGGTGTTGTTAGTCGTGATGAAGGTGGTATTTTAAAAGAGGAACAAATAAGGAGTGCTTTGGGAGAGCCAACCGGTTATACTAAATGGGTTTGGTCTGAAAAAGAAAAGCATGATATTAAGTTAGATAATGAGATTGCATTTTGGGAGAAAATTATTTTTGATGGTAAAAAGATAAGAATTAAACTTAATGCTTTCCCGTCGATGTATAAAAAAGATGGCAGTAAATTATTAGTTTATCATTTAAATTTTCAGGTTGAATTTCAAAAATCAAGCGAACAGATTAATGTTGAGGATAAAATTGATGAGATAACTGTTTTAGCTCAAAATTTTTATGATGATCCTTCTAAAGATAATGCTGAGATTTTAGCAAAAAAATCTGTTGATGCAGAAAAGAGTTTTGAAAATTATTTTAGGAATAGTCAGGATAACTGTGAAGATTTGTTAAAAATAATTTTTGGTTCAGAAAATGAACGTGCTAAGCAAAAAATTTTAGTTCAAGAGATTGATTTTTTTGGAAATGAAGAAGCTGATGCAAAAATTCGTCTTGAAATATGTGATGATTGCGAGTGGAATTGGATTAATTTAAATATGTGGATTGATAGCCGTGGAAAGTTTAAAGAATTGAATAATGAAGTAAAAGATTTTGATTTTAAAAAATATAATAATCTTAAATTAGAGGATTTTTCCGGTCAGGCTTTGACTTTAATTGAGCAAATTAAAATTGAGTTGCAAAATAAAAATTATGAAAAAGCAATGAAATTTAATAATGAATTACAGGCTTTGAATAATGCATGGAATGATAAATCAAATAATGTTTGGGAAGATGTTAATAGTTTTTTTGAAATTAAGAGAAAGGCTTTAGAGAATAGTCAGGATGTAAGTCGAGAGGATTGGAGAAATTTAGAAAAAGAACAAAAAGAATATGAAGTGCAATTAAGAAAGAACAATTATGAAGTTAGAAAGGAATTTTATTTGAATTTGTTTAAAGATTATGAGAAAAAAGAATTTTATTTTGAGGAAGTAAGTTTTGAAAAAAGGTTAATTGAATTGTTTGTTGAAAGAGGTGAAGAAATTTGTGATAATTTAGAAGATGATAATCAGGATGGTTTTTTGGATTGTGCTGATAAACAATGCTCAGGAAAAGTTTGCGGTACCATGAATGAAGAGATTATTGAGGGTAACGAATCTAAATCTATTGAGAGAAATCTTTATTGTATTTCTGATATTTGTCAGTTAAAAGAAGAAGAGTTGGAAAAGAAAGAGGCTATTTGCGGAAATAATATTTGTGAAAATGGTGAATTTGAATTATGCAAAGAGGATTGTTTAAGCTGTCCTGTTTATGAGGCAATTTCTTGTGAGGGAAAATTAGTTGTTAGCGGTGAGGATAGTAATGGTTGTTTACTTCCTGCAATTTGCATTGATGAAAAGGAAACATGTAATTCTAACGAGGATTGTATTCAACCTTTATGTGGTGTGAGTAATTGTATAAAAAATGATGAAGGAATTGGTCGATGTGAAATTACTGAATTAACTGAATGTAAAGAAAATGTTTGTAATGATGGTGAAAAAAGCATTGAAAAATGTTCTAATGGTCAGGAGTTAGTTACAAGTATTTGTTCTGGAGGGTTATGGGTTAGTTTGGATGTTAAATGTTCTGAATCTCAGGAAAATAATTGCAGAGATTATTGTGAGAATGATTTTGTTTTAGATTCTTTAATTGATTGTTCTGGTAATTGGAAATATTCCGGTTTATATCCTGATTGCAGTTGTGAATGGGTTTGTGAAGAGGTTGTAAATGATGAATGTGTTACTAAAAGTGATTGTGGCGGGGAAAATGATGTTTGCAGTAATGGTGAATGTGTGACTTTGCCGGAAATTTTGGAAGAAGAATCTGTTGAGGTTATTATAGAAAATAATGAAGGTACTGATGAAAGTAATGACGTTGAAGTGATTGATGAGGTAATTAATGAAGCTGATGGAATTAATGAAAAAGTGAATGAAGAAGTGACCGGTATTGTTAATTTAGTCTTAGGTTTTTTTAATTCTTTAAGTGGTGCTATTACCGGAAATGCTGTTGATGAAAGTGGTAGTGAAAGTGTGAGTGTTGAAGAATCTGCGAGTGAAGTTGCTGTAAGTGAACCAAGTAGTGAACCAAGTAGCGAACCTAGTTCTCAAGAAACTCCTAATGAGGAAAAAAATGTTGAAGTGATTGATAATGGTGAAATTTCTGAGGATAATAAAGTTTGTCCTGATGCTGGTGAAGCACCAGAAGTTAATGATAATTGTTGGGTTGAAAAAAAGTATGACGATGGTTGTCATGTGGGTTATGATGTTCAATGCGGAGAGTTTAAAGATGATAAGCGGGAGTTTAATAATGAGTTTGATGAAAAGTTTAGAGAGGAAGAAAAATTAAGAATGGAAAGAGAAAAAACCTGTCCTGGCGAATGTAAAAAAATTTGTGAAGAGAAATTAGATGGTGAGATGTATGACCCTGCAAGATGTGTTGAGGATTGTTTAGGGAGTTGCATTTGGGGAGGAATGAAAGAGTTTGTTGATTATTTTGAAAAGGATCATTATAGAAAACAGGAACTTGGGGTATTTACTGCTGGCGGGCAGTGTCGTAAATCTTTACAAAAGACTGAAGGGTTTATTTATTTTGGGGGATGGGGAGAACCTTTTGAAGAGATACAAAATTTGAAGCAAAGGTATTATTCCGGGGGGAATGCTGATTGGTGTAAATGGGAATTAGAGAATTTGTTAAAGCAAAGAAATGAAATTGAAAAGGGTTTGAATGAAGATTTTGCTATTTGGTTTTTTGAAAAGTATTTGACAAGTTCTGCTGATGAATGGGAGAGTCATATGTCCGGGATTTATGAAATTTATTGGAGAAATGTTGATTTACAAAGACAGATTGTTGAGAGGATGAGTTGTTTGGGTTACAAGGATATTGATGAATTTATGGATTATAATTTAATTAATTTAAGTTATGATACTGAATATGGTCACTTTGAATATTGGGAAGAAATTAAGGAAACAGAAATTTATGGTTCTGATGGTAAAGTTAGAATTATCTCTCCTTATATGAAGTTATGGATTTTCCCTCCTAAGGAATTTATTAAAGCTGAAATGCAAAAGGCGATGAAGGAGCAACAATTCCCTGGTTCATCTGAAGAAAAAGCTGAAAGGAATAATGAAGAGGGACCGACTGCAGAAGAAAGAGAAATGATTAAGCAAAATGAAAAATTTATGAATGATTTAATTAAAATCTCGGATAAATATGGCGGTAATTTAGGTGCTAATGTTAATTTTGTTGATCCTGAAACTGATGAATTAGTTTTTAATATTTATGCACAAATTAATAAGGATGATATTATTAAGATGAAGCCAATGCTTCCTGAAGAAGCAAGTGAAGAAGATGTGAGGGTAAAAATTAATTTTGATTTGGTTTATGAGATGATTGAGACCAGCGAAAAAGAAATGCGTGGTGCAGAAATTCAGTCTCCTCCGTGGGATGAAAGACCAAAAAAAGTTGGTGTTGTAAAAGAAGTAACTGATGGAATTAAAATGTTTTTTAAGATTAGAAAAATAATTAATTCTGCTGAATATTATCCGGAGAGTGCTAAAAAAGATGCAGAGAAATTGTTTACTTCATTTTTTAAGATGATGATTAGCATGGGTTCTGATGA
>Ga0208977_1000291_pt1 | contig 48004 bp, 37 predicted proteins | sample RifOxyA2_FD_184030 | JGI IMG/M metagenome (GOLD analysis project Ga0208977, IMG submission 184030) | Groundwater microbial communities from Rifle, Colorado - Rifle Oxygen_injection A2 (SPAdes) | ecosystem: Environmental > Aquatic > Deep subsurface > Groundwater | place: Rifle, Colorado, United...
TTCCAACTAACCTTTTTGCTAGAAGAAATCTTTGGGATTGGCTTAATGCGCCGTTCCATGAAAAGAGCAAAGCTAATCTTAACAGCCTACAGCGAGAATTTGCTTTCGGCTAATTTGGACAGTAATGAATTCATTTAGGTTATTAATATTATCTTGAATAGGTTCAATATAATCAATTAATTCTAACTTTGGTTCAGTATTCGTTTTTTGTATGTCAGTATTCATTTATTATACACTCTTTGCTTTGCTGATTCGGTTCCAAACAAAGCAACAGATGGCGCGGTAAACCTCTTTGCGTTCATTGGATGTCAGGGTTAAGGAATCAAAGACAATTTTGTCCAGTTCTGCGCGATCTGACAATGGTTCCTGTTTTTCAATCATGATTTTAGAAATCTATAAGTGCTATTAATCAAGTCTGATACTCCTTGTTCAAAATTCTTCAAGGTTTTCCACCACCTTCAATAAATCCTACCATGTCAATTAACTTTGCCTTTGTATATATATATTTCGTAGATTTCTCAGTAGTAAAATCAATAGTTTGAATATGAAATCCGTCAATATCAGATTTGTTACTATTATAAAAATTCGCTATAACTTCCAGTGATTTCTTATTGAATGTATATATCCCCATTCCACGCCTGAATAGTTGGTCAAAAGCAGGAACACACCCAAATACACCCATCATAATCTTTGATACTAAAGTATCGCTTGGATTGTTTTCATTACCAAGCAGATCCTTTATAGTTTTCTTAGTATTCAATAATAATTGAATCATTGAATTGTCATATTTATCAACATCTATTGTCCATACCCTATTGTCTATTTCTGTAATACCTTTAATCAATCCTTTAAAATTTGTTATGCTCTTGTATTTAAGAAGGAATGACGAACCTCTATACATTCCCCAACTTGCCAAATAACTTGCGATTTGGAGACAACTATTCTGCATATTAGCATTTGTTGCGAGTTGTTCTATAGAATTATCTTTATAAAACTGGCGGAAATAATTAAAACAATAGTCGAAAGAGGCATAACGATTATTAGGTTCTCGTAATTTAAGGAAAGCCTCTATATTTCCTTTTACATTACCCATAAACTGTTTCTGATTCCTTTTCATAACAATGCAATTGATGTCAGGTTTGACTTGCTTACTGCCTTACACTTCATCGCTCCATCGCTTTCTCTCTCTGCTTTCGCACTTCACCCGTCCCGCCTTGTCGTCCTCGGGCATTCCGCTAAATCCTTGCAAAGCCCCGGGGACCTTATTTGTCGTAGATTCCCGTTTTCACGGGAATGACATTTTCTCTGTCGTTCTTAGCCCGCCGCTTTTTTGCGGGAACTTGTCCCGCTCTGGAGGGATCGCTGCCTTTTACTGCCTTTGCTTCTCGACTTCGCTCGAAGTTTATAAACCAGGATTTGCAGTTAGCCTGCTTTTATTTTTATTTTGTTTTCTTTTTTCAGGTTCAGCTTAAGTTCAACTATGCCTTTTTTGGCTTTTAAACCTTTAGGCTTGAAATTACCCGGCAGGGCAATATATATTTTCCCGGTTTTTCCGGCAAACTTTTTTACTTTTAATTCATATTCTTTTAACTGTTCGTTGTAGGCTGCAGCGCTTAGCTCTACCGCGCCCTGGGTGATATGAATATCCGTACCTACCACCTGCGGGACATCTGCAACAGGCGTAACACGTAAAAGAACAACACTTCTTGCCGGTACATTTCTAATTTCTATTTCATTCTTATGAATACCCATGTATTTTTCTTTCCAGAAATCAAAAACATGGTTAGATTCTGCGTTTACCCCTAATTCCTTAAAATCCAATTTAAATGTTTTTTTGTCTTCTGAATGATTGAACAAACCGACCACATTATAAGAAGCATGACCAAGCTTTAATGAAAGGTTATACACATATGGTATTCTTTCCTTCATAAAATTTAGCGGTTCTGCGGTACTGGTGTGCGGAATTAATACTTTATCAAGAATTTTTTTTCTTTTAGGCGCTAATGTTAAAGGATTATCGCTCCAGATTGAATTTCCTCCGCTCATCGATAAAAGAGAAGCCCAAAATATTGCTTCATTTTCCGATAAATCCGAATTGTCACCTTCCTGTCTTACGACAATATAATCCGGATCGTTATGCCAGACTTTTCTGTTTAAAAAAAACATATTTAAAGTACTTGGGATTCCTTCAATTATAGGACAGGGTCCTGTGTAACCGCCTTTTCTTCCGGATTTTTTCCAACCCCATTTTGCACCTATATCCTCACCTACTCTCATAGCATTTACAACACCAATGCTCGGGCTAAATGCCCCGCCGATAAAATATGTATCGTCACCTATTCCTTTTCTAAATGCTTCTATTCCCATTCTATAAGCTTTGGCTTTTGATACTTTTTTATCGTATAAAATGCCATCCATAAACGCGCCTACTACAGCACCGTCAAATTTTATATATTCATACCCGTATTCTTTGGTCCATTTACGGCCTAATTCTTCCATCCAGTTAAGTGCTCCTGGATGCGAACAATCAAGGATGTATCCAACTTCGCCAAAATGGTTTATCTCTCTGGGTTCATCTTTTTCGTTTTTCATTAACCAGTCAGGATGTTCTTTTGCCATGTCGCTTTGTTTGCTTACTAAAAATGGTGTCATCCATATACCGGGCTTAAACCCGTATTTTTTAACCTGGTCTGCAAACCACTTGGGGCCGTGAGGAAACTTTTCGTTCCATTTATCCCAGTCTCCCTTGAAAATCTGATAGCCTGAATCAATCTGGATGTATTCAAAAGGATATTCAGCTTTATTTTCTGACATATGTTTTACCATGGCAAGTATGTTTTTTTCTGTTGTTTTTTCCCGATATTCTTTACCGGCAAAATAAACAAATGGGGACCAGGCAGAAACAGTTTTTTCTTTTATAAGCGGTTTGTTTTCAGCTGCCAGTATATCTGAATAGCAACTGATGCCCTGTTTGTTCTTATCTATAAAGTTCAAATACAGCCTTTCAGATTTACATTCAGCACCATTTTCAATATAAATACCATCACCTATGTTTGAAGCCCTGAATTCTTCTGCAAAATCTACGCTTTTATGAGTATTTACATAGATTTCTCCAATAAAATCTTTTACTGTCACAAACCCCGCTGTAAGACAGTTATCTGAAAATGCATCTTGTATTATTGTAAAAATGTAGCTCCTGAAGTATCTTTTATTACTGTGAATGATATCTTCTTCTATGTTAACGGCTTTTACTGGATATGAAGTAAAGGGCACTTCAAGAAAATTCCACCAGATGTCTTTCTTGCTTATATAAAACTTCCCGTTTTCACTTGAAAGAAATGAAAATAAATCAATCCTGTCAAGCCTTATTGATTTTCCGCTGTTATTTCTTATTTTAGAACTTATGAAAAAATGAGATTCATTTTCCGGAAGCTCTATTGTAACTTCATATTCCACAGAATCATTATTTTTAACAGATATAATTGCATTATTATTTTCTATTCTTATATCTTTTTTCAAGTTTGAATTGGTTTTTAATGAACTAATACACCCTGATTCATCTTTATAAAACACCTGAGAAAAACACCTGTCAAAAAGCGCCCTGTCGTTTTTTATATCCCATCCCGAAATACTGCCGTCTTCTGCAACAACTACTTTACAAACATCGTTTTGCAACACATAATCCTGCATTTTATCCCCCTTTTTTATTTGTTACATCCGTTATTAGTTAAATTTAACTTATAAATTCTTTAAAATTATCAGAGAATATAAGTTTTTTTTGTTTATTATTTAATCCAAGTTTTGTAAACAACCTGTTATCTTTATTAGTACTTCCTGTAGGAACTGTATCTGCGGGAAAAGATGAATCACTCCCCCAGATAAGCGATTCCGGGCCCACTAAAGCCAATGCTTTTTTTACCGCATCTTCCCTGTAATTATCAGGTGTGCCCGGAGTTAAGTCTATATAGGCCTGTTTATTATCCGGCCTCATGCGCTTAATTTTCTGTACAACAGCAATACATTCATCTGTCCAGGGCCAGCTTATATGAGCCAGCGCAAATTTGACCTTTGGAAATTGATAAAGAATTTCATATTCTGCAGGCCGGCAGAATCTTGAAGTGTCACCTTCTGTCCATAATATGCCGGAATGAAAAAGAATAGGTTTATTTAATTCGCTTATTTTTTTATAAACAGGCAAAACTCTTTTATCCCAGGGAAACCAACCGTCCGGGATAATTTTAAAACCTTTAATGCCTTTTTCTTTCACTGCCCAATCCAATAAACCCATTATTTTTGGATAAGTCGGGTCTATAAAAGCAAAAGGAATAATCCTGCCATTGGCTTTTTTTGAAATTTCAGAAAGCCGGCTGATATACTCTTTTACTTTACTCCCTTTTTTGTTTGGATTTTCAGAAAACAAACATGCAATATTGGTCTTTTTTTTGTCTAATATTTTACTAATTTCACCAACATTTACATTACCTTTCACGTGAACATGACAATCAACAACCTTCATTTTTTGCCTCCGGATTTTTACAATTACTTTCTTTTTCTACCAGCAACAATAAACAAGAACCAAGTACAATCACCATGCCAATGATACCTTTCACTGAAACAAATTCTCCAAAAATAATAATACCGATAAAAATATTTAATACCGGGCTTAACATTTCAAGAATAGACCCCGTAGAAACTGAAAAATATTTATATGAATACGTGCAAAGAAGCTGGCCGACAGCTGCGGTTATGCCGATAAGCAGCAATATGACACCGCCTGAAATTCCAATCTTGCAAGGAATAATATTGGCAGGTATTATAACCAGCCATATGCCTATAGCACACTGCGCAAAAAATATTGCATAAGACGAATCTGTATCATGCAGTTTTTTAAGCGTTACCAAAGCAATACCACTGATACAGGCGCCCAAAATTGCCACGAGCTCATATACCCCGATATTTGAAAACCCCTCCCCCTTGCTGGTCGAAATCAGAAATATTCCGATGAAAGAAATAAAAATCAGCAGCCATTTGCTAAAAGGGACTTTTTCTTTTAAGATAAGAACGCTGCCAATCGTTGCGAAGATAGGAAAAGAATAGCCCAGTACGGTTGCCTTGGCGAGGCCAATTTTGCTTATTGTAAGATAGAAAATAAATACCGAAAGGCCGCTTAAAAGCCCTCTTAAGAATAATATTTTTCCGTTGTTAAATGTAAGGTTTATTTTTCCGATAATTGCAGCTGTCCCCAGTAATGAAAACCCTATCACAAACCGGTACAAAGCCGTTTTATAAGAATCAATGTACGACACATAACGAACCATCCCAGCCATGGCCGAGAAAAATATACTTGACAAAATTATTGCAGTAATGCCTTTTAGATAATCATGTTTTATCATTTTTTTAAATTTCTCCAATGTCACTTTTCAAATGAATGTGACAATCAATAACTTTTAATTTCATTTTTTACCCACGGGAATATTGTAACACGTAATTTTGAGCATCCATAAGGCACAAGAGTAACAATTTCTGTTTTTTCTTTTGAATACTTTTTTAATGATTTAGGGTCAGGCAATTGCGATGTGAAAACAAATTTCCCTTTAAAACTCTTTTTTATTATTTTTACATCATCCCACTCTGTCCTGACAACCTTTTTTTTATGTTCCATTTTCCAATCATGTATTCTTTTTACGGGAACACGCAACTCTATAGGGGCGGTATGTATGCTCCAGGGATTATTAGTGAAGGGCTTATTAATTATCTTTATATCCTCTACCGGATTGTTTTTATCAAGGCATAAAGCATAATTCCAGGCACTTTTAGGGTACAGGTTCCATGCGGGATATTTTTTATTTGACCTTTTTTCATTTTTTTCAATTTTCCAGTCTTCTTCAATCTTCAACGAATAAACAAGAGGGCCTCTTTCAATTCCAATACCGCCCTTTGGCCATCTGGTTAACTTTATATCCATAGGCAAAACCAGGCTTATCAGGTCATTATTATTGAAATTCTGAGTTATATTAACAAACAATCCGCCGCTTATACCTGATTTAAATATTTTTCCGTTATAAATTATATCTGCTTTTTTACACCACCCGGGTATACGCAGGGTAAATGTAAATCTAACCTTATCTGAAGTTTTTATTCTGAAATTAATCTTTTCAGAAAAAGGATAATTTGTTTCTTCAATAATAGTTACTTTTTGATTATTCCTGCCAATTCCTGTAGAAATTTTGCTCGGCCCGTACATTAATGCTGTCAATCCATTGGTTTTATCCTTCATCCACATTTTTGATACGTAGTTTGGCATAATCCTGTTAACTTCACCCGGGCAACACTCAACAGAAGGTACGGGCATATAGGCCATATCATTGTTGCCTCTTAGATAAAGATTGTGGTTTGAAGTTCTATCTGCAATAACCTGGTTCGGGCATGAAAAATACTGCAGCGCCTTAAAGTCGCTGCGTACAGCCCCGGGAGCCGCATTAAAGCAGGCACGTTCAATTTTATCTGCATACTCCGTTTTACCTGTTGCAGTCAAAAGATACCCCACGCTCCATGAATAATCAGCAATATCGCAAGTTTCATGTGAATCAAGAGGATCTTTGCCTTCTAAATATTCACTTGAACTGCATATTCCATCAATGAGCATATGGTCCCTATCAATTTTATTGTAAGCATTTATAGTTGAATTAAGATACTTTTTCCTGCCGGTATAGGCATACAGGATTGCACCAAGTTTTGCTGTTTCGTTATAGGTAACTCCGTGTTCATTAGGACGTTTGTCTGACAGAAGATTCTTTAATGAGGTAGGACAATCAGGCAAATTTCTGTTATATTCACTGTATTCCTTCTCAGCATACTTCAATAAACGTTTATCTTTTGTTTCTCCATAAAGCCATAAAATGATTTCCAGATTACAAATATCTCTCCATTTTGAGTGAGGAAATTTGTTGGAAAGGTAATGTTTCTTAAGGGCACTTAATATCTTTTTATTTTTACTTGCTGAATATTCAGCAATAAATGTCCTGAAAAAAACTGCATGAGACCAACGCCAGCGGTCATATTCTTTTGTTGATTTAAGGAATTTCGGCCCCAGATATCCGTCTGAGTCAGGATGAGCCAAAACATAATTAATATATTCTTTTGCTTTATTTATGAGAAATTTATCTTTTAAAAGATAACCGCAGCGAATCATCCCGTCGATCCAGTAGCCAGTCTGTTCATACGGATACCAGCTATGACTGTGTATCTTTTCTGATAAATCAGACGATTTCCATATTCCGCTGTTAAAAGGATACCCCACCTTATCCAAATATCCAGTTAGTCCGTTTCTCTGGTTTTGCAGATACTGATACAGCCATCCTTCGGGTTTAATTGAAACAATAGGCAATTCATATAATTTTGAATAATTCATATTTCTTTTAACTATCGACTAAAATAATCCGAAATAATACTAATAACTCCCTTTCTAAAAAGCATTACCCCGATAGCCGCTAAAAGCAAACTGGCTATTTTTGAAAGAATTTCTATAAAAGCTTCGCCAAAAATCTGTTTTATGTAATCAGCATTGATAAATATTATGCCCGCCACAACCATGTTTGCAAAAAATGAGATAATAACTATCGGCCAGCTGTAAAGGTCTACCAGAATAAGCAATGTTGAAAGCACACCCGGCCCTATAAGTAACGGCGTTGCCAATGGCACAGCGGCAAGATGTTTAGTAATTGCGTGGTACTGTTCTTTGCCAATAAGTGTGATAATAGAAAGTATAAAAAGCAAAGCTCCGCCGGCAATCATAAAATCCGGAGTAGTTATGCTTAAAAACTCAAATATGGCTTTTCCTACTAATATAAAGGAAACGCCCAGGAGAAAAGCAAAAAATATGGATTTTCTTATAATCTTTTTTACTTCTTTAAAATCCATGTCTTTGGTAAATCCTAAAAGCAAAGGCACCGTACCCAATGCATCCACCGCCACAAAAAGCGGTATAAATGTAAGAAAAAATACTTTTGTTGTCATTATTTAACCTCTTTGCTCTTTATAACTTCTTTGTACCAGAGCGCGCTGTCTTTTAAAATTCTTTTTTGGGTTTTATAATCGGTGTATATAATCCCGAAACGCTGACTATACCCTTTCTGCCATTCAAAATTATCCATTAAGGACCACACAAAATATCCCGCCAGATTAAAACCGTCTTTAATGAGCCTGTGCGCTGAAGCAAAATGATTACGCAGATAATCAATGCGGGCTTTATCGTGCACTCTGTTATCTTTAGTAACAATATCTTTAAACGCGGCGCCGTTTTCGGTAAAATAGAACTTTTTAATCTTATAAGTCTCAGCAAGAAATTTTACACCGTAATATATGCAATCCGGGTTTATGTCCCAGTTCATTGTTGTTTTAGGATGTTTTTTTGGATACGGTATTTTTTTAAATCCTGCGGGGTTGTTTTTATCTGCACAAACCACCCCGGCGCTGTAAACATTTATACCAAGAAAATCCAGCGGCGCTGAAATTATTTTCATTTCTGCAGGAGTAAAAGAAGGAACATCTTTACTTTTTAAAACAGCATCCGGGTATTTTCCCTTAAACATGGGTTCAAACCAAAAAGGATTTGACCACTGATTTTGCAGGTCCAGGTACGCCCAGGCCTTTTTAGCGGCGGCAATATCAGCGGGAGAATTTGTCTGCGGAGCAACCACTGCGCCGTTGTGAGCCAGGCCTACGTCACATTTTTTCTTTGAGTATCCTCTTATGGTTTTAACTCCCAGCCCGTGGCCCAATAATAAATTGTGTACTACCTGGTTCATGATTTTATTAGATTCTTTCAATCCGGGCGCATGCTCACCGCTTTTATAGCCCAGATTAGCCGAACAGGGCATTTCGTTGAAAGTCATCCAATTCGTTACTCTGTCTGAAAAATGTTTGACTACTTCTTTTGCATAGTCGGCATACGCGTAAGCTGTATCCTTGTTGCGCCACCCGAGCTTATCTTCCAGTTTCTGCGGCAGGTCCCAGTGATAAAGAGTAACAAAAGGAATTATATTATTAGACAGCAATTCATCAAGCAATCGGTCATAAAAATCCAGCCCTTTAGGATTAACTTTTCCTGTACCGTTTGGAATAATTCTGGGCCAGGCAGTAGAAAGCCGGTAAGCCTTAAGCCCTATATGCTTCATTAAGGCTACATCTTCCTTATATCTGTGGTAATGGTCACAGGCAACGTCACCGGTATCTCCGTTTTCTATTTTGCCGGGAGTATGGTTTAACCGGTCCCAGTTTGATTCGCCTTTACCGTCTTCCTGCCAGGCGCCTTCTATCTGATGGCTTGCTGTTGCCGCGCCCCAAACAAAACTTTTAGGAAATTTTAACGTTTTCATGATTGGCTTTCTATACCTCTTCTTTTATTATATTTTTACAGCATTGTTTTTTATAACTTCTTTGTACCAGAGCGCGCTGTCTTTTAATATTCTTTTCTGGTTATTTTTGTAATCCACATAAATCAATCCGAAACGTTTATCGTATCCAAAAGCCCATTCATAATTGTCCATAAGAGACCACACAAAATACCCCGCCAGGTTTATGCCGTCTTTAAAAAGCCTGTGCGCCGAAGCAACATGGCTTTTGAGGAATTTAACACGGACCTTGTCATGCACGCGGCCGTCTTTTGACACAACATCGTTAAATGCAGCGCCGTTTTCTGTAATGTAAAACTTTTTTACCTTATAGTTTTCAGATATGAATTTTATCCCGTAATAGGTACATTCCGTATTTATATCCCAGTCCATTGATGTTTTAGGATGGTTTTTTGGGTAGGGCGCTTCGCGGTAATTGAGCTTTCCATCTTTATAAAAACCTTCTACCAATTCGCCAAAATATACGTTTAACCCATAGAAATCTATGGGAGTTGAAATGATTTTCATTTCTTTTGGTGTTATAGCAGGCACGTTTTTGCCATAGTTTTCCCATGCCTGGGTTGGATAGCTGCCGTTAAAAATAGGCTCCAGCCACCAGCCGTTAGAATCCCAGTTTCTGGAATCTTCATAAGCAAGTTTCAAGGCTGCTAAATCTTTTTTTGATTTTGTTTTTGGTATCATAAGCCCCGAATTGTGCGCCAGGCCGACTTCGCATTTCTTTTTTGTATTTGCCCGTATTGCCAGTACACCCAGCCCATGAGCAAGCATTAGGTTATGCCTTACCTGATTTACAGTTTTTACATCTTCTTTTGCTCCGGGCGCCTGGCTGCCTTTTTTATAACCCGCGTCTGAAGCACAAATCATCTCGTTTTGGGTCATCCAGTGCGTTACCCTGTCCGAAAAATGTTTTGTAAATTCCTTTGCATAGTCAGCAAAAGCATAGGAAGTAGCTTTGTTTCTCCAGCCGCCTTTATCTTCCAGTTTCTGCGGCAGGTCCCAGTGGTAAAGCGTAACAAAAGGCGTTATATCGTTTTTTAATAGTTCATCAATAAGCCTGTCATAAAAATCCAGGCCTTTAGGATTTACTTTCCCCGCACCGTTTGGGAATATTCTGGGCCAGGAAACAGAAAGCCGGTACGCATGCAGTCCTATCTGCTTGATTAACTCAACATCTTCCTTATATTTATGGTAATGGTCACAGGCAACATCGCCGGTTTCCCCGCGGGCTATTTTACCGGGTGTATGGCTGAACCGGTCCCAGATGGATTCGCCCTTACCGTCAGCTTTCCAGGCGCCCTCAATCTGGTAACTTGCTGCTGCCGCGCCCCAGATAAATTTTTTGGGAAATTTACAGTTTGTCATAGTTTTGCTTTCTCCTTGTCAATCATTTTTGCTTCGCCGTTGTGTAAATCTTTTTTAACAAGTCTTTTTATTTTTATGTATTGTGCATGAGCACTTTTCTTGTTTTTTAAAACCGGCTGTGAATAATCATTGATAAACAAATATCTTAAAGAATTATTCTTATCAGCAATTATCTTATGTTCAGTATCGTAGGGTATTTCTACTACCATGTTTTTACTGACACGGCAGCGTTTTTTAGCATCCAGCACAAGCCAGCCGTTACCATCAAGAATAAAAAACACCTGCCTCCAGGCTTTATGCGCGCAGGAGTAGGAAACCCCGCCGGTTTTAATTTCTACAATACCGCCGCCTAACCTGCCGATTTCTCCTGCCGGCAGGCAGTGATAGCATATACAGCTGGGCCGGATATCTTTTTTGCTGTTTTTAAAAACTTTTTTAAACATATTCCTCTTGTTTACGAGTAAAACAAAGTTTCCATTACGCCATTTTTCAGAATATAACCTGATTTATCAATTTTCAGCCAGTCAAAACCTTTTAAATCTGATTTCCTTGCAGCCATTTGCTCTGCTTTGTGTGCTAAAGAATTTTTTTTCATTTTTCTGTAAGTTTGGGCTATCATTTCCCAGGCCTGGGCATCATCAGTTATTGATTTTCTGCCGACACCAAGGTTTTTTGGATATTTCAGCATGTCATTAAAACATTCCAGCGCTTTTTTATAATTCTTCTTTGCCAGATATCTTTTTCCCAGGTTCATGTAAGCCTTATTATAAATTGTTTTGGTTATAGATACCCGTTCCGGCATGGCAAACCGGTTATTTAAAAGCAGGCTTATTGCTTCTTCATACTTTCCTGTATCAGTAAAAAATCCTGCCTGTCTTTGAATTAAGTCTGTTCTGGTTTTCAGGATTTGTTCCGGCACGGATTCAAACAACATTTTTCTTTTTTTTGTCATTGCGCACTGTTCATACAGAATATCAAGCTCATAATAAAGCCTGAAATCTGTCTTGCTTGTACACTTTAATGCTAACTCATAATACTTAATGGCGGTTTTGGTATCTTTATTAACTTTCCAGTACGCTAAGGCTATATTTCTGTAAGCCAGGACAAAAGATGGATTTAATTTTATGGATTGCTGCCAGTTATCAACAGCAGATTCAAGCCAAACTTTTGAAAAATACAGGTTACCAAGATAATAATAAGCATTGGCGTCAGATTGAGTTTTGTTTAATGCATCTTTCAAAACATTAAAACTTTCAAGCCGGTTTGGAAAAACATAGTCAGTACTGCATTTTGATGCTTTATAATACATATTAAGGCTTTTATTGTACTCACTAAGTTTTCCATAATAATAACCCGCGTAATAATAAACTAGCGGGTATGAGCCTGATATTTGCCAGTCCTGCATGTACATTGAAAGTACGTCAATTGCTTCAGTATAAAGATTAAGTGCCGCGTATTTTATGGCCAGTTCAACATATAGCTCTGGGTCATCTCTTAACAAATGCTTCAAAGCGCTTTTGTCCGAATTTTTGCGGGTAAGAAAATATTTTTCTGAAAACATAATATAGTTTATTGAGTCATTTTCCAGTAAAATGCGCCCGGCTTCAAAGGCGTGAGACTTATTTCCAAGTTTCCTGTGCGCTATTGCCTTTGCTTCCAGAGAAGCTGTAGCCTTATGATCAACAGAAATAGATTTTTCAAAGTATTCCAGTGCTTTTTTATAATCTTTTCTTTTTGTACAAAGCAACCCCTGCATATAAGGGCTGATTGATGCATATTTCGGAATGTTTTCTATAACGGAAAACTCTTTCTGCGCCAAAACAGGATTGTTCAGGTTTAACGCCACGACACCCATATAGTAATGACCATCTGAAATACTATTGTCCTGTTTTAGGACTATTTCCAGTTCTTTCCGGGCCTGTTCATATTTTCCCATTTTTGCCAGAAAAATGGCTAATGAAAAACGCGCCGGCAGGCTGTCAGGGTTTTGTTTTACGGCCTCTGTATAACTTTGTTCGGTTTGAAAATGTTCATTTCTTAATTCGTGATATATTCCGTTTATATAATAATTTTCCTGTGTCATTTACTTTGCCCTCCCGGTTAAAGAGAAGTTGTACCTAATTACCTCTGCCCCCGAAGGCATTTTTATTGAAAAAACAAAATCTTCATTTCCACATTTTTTCGGGATATTTATAACTGCCGCAAAAGGTTTAAAGGGAGTGATGCGGTAGGTTCGTTTAAAAATTGTTTTTCCTGCAACAAAGAGTGCCAGCCTGCCGTCTTTCATGTCAAATGTTGTGTTAACGTAAAGTTCAATTTTTGACGTGCCTTTTCTTATAATGTTTACAGCAGCATTTTCATTTGCAAACCTGAAACCTTTCATTTTCTTTGGGGCATACCAGTACTGATTCCAGGAATCATGTGTAAACGGTTTTAAAAACCTGAATTCGCCTTGTGTCTCTATAGGGCCGCACTGCACTTCACAGTATTGGCCGGATTTATCTGTAAGCGTAGATGTCCTTAAATCAGCATCTTCAGTAACACCCCAGCTCCATATTTTTCTGCCGGGTACTTTCTTATGGTCAGCCACATGAATTATACCATGGTCAAGATTATGATGATAAAGCCCGAAAAAATCGTCTGAAAGCATGTAAGCAAACAGCGAGTAACGCATGTGAATATTTTTGTTCCAGCTTAAATCATTGCCTTTGTAAATCGGCCACGGGAAAACAACCAGGTCATTTACATCAATACTGCCGTGTTTAAAAGCATGTTTCATGGATTCCGGAAAAATGTACTGGGTTTGAGGAGTTAAAGGAATGGCAGTATTAGTCCAATAATAATATGGATGCGGGAATGGAGTATTGTTTAATATTTTATTTTCCAGCTTAAGATATGACTTATCCTTATAAAGAGTTATTTCTACTATCCATTTCATGCCGGTAATACGGTCGGTATCTCCGACAATTATGCTTTTACTGCCGTCTTTATGAAAAACAGCATTGCAGGTTACCTTTGAAAGAGATGTAACATTATGGCTTCTTGGAAAATTATGTTCTATGCCGAACGCACACCAGGCGCCGCGCACTGAAACAAGGGCCGGCTTCATACAATCATTTGTATAAAGCAGTTCTTTTTTAAGTGTTTTGTCGTACATAGAATACACGTGCCCGCCAAGCTCCGGAAGCACTGTTACTTTAAGATACTTGTTTTCAAGCACAAGAGCTCTGTAGGTTTTGTCTTTAAGAACATGCCCAAGATTATCCTGAAGTGCATAAGGATAAATATAACCCGCCCCCACCGTTATATCTGTAAAATAGGGAGGATATGGATCATCAGAGCCCATTTCATAAGTTGGAATAACTACTTTCTCGTCACTATACTCAACTGGTTTTTCTGTCATTTGTTTTTCCTTGTTATTTGATCAAATACAGACCTGTTTTGCCGTGTGATAGTGTAATTTTCAATTTACTGCCTGCTATTTTTATTTTTTTATTTTTTACCATTTCAAGCGCATAGGAATATTTTTTATTTTCTGGAAGGCTGATTAATCTTTCTGCATTGCTTCGCGAACCATGTACCATAAGAATGCTTTCATTTGCCAGAAATACGTCATCTGTTTCGCTGTAAATATGAACTCCAGCCAATCTGGCAATTTCCCTTAAAACAACCGCAGAAATACTATTGCTTCCTATATATATAGACCGCCATTTATTGAATTTCTTTGTTGCAGCTGCCGGTAAATTATTACTGGAATATACGCCTATTAATTCGGCTTCCTTATCTACAGGAATAAATAGGGGCCCTATCCCAAATGCCGGGGAGAACAACATTGTGTTTTCAGTTGAATCGTACGTTTCTCCTGAATCAAGATACCTTACTGCCCTGCCAAAAGTTGTGCCCACAGGTAGTTTTGAATTTAATTTATAATCAGATTTTCCGGAACTTACTTTTAAATGAAAAGAACTACCATAATCAGCAAACTTTTCAACAAATTTCTGAGCTTCAGGAAGGACTGTTATATCAAAAACACCTTTGTCATCAACAAGCTCGTACTTTATACCTGTTAACTCTTGCATATTTTTGATATTGAATTGCCCGGCGGATTTGTCTGGGTTTACCACTCCGGCGCCATACATAAACAAAACAGTTCTGGAGGCGCTCTTAATTTTTTCAAGAGTTTTTCTATCATCATTAGAAAGAACCTGGCAATTTAAAACTATTACAAGTTTGTATTGTGACAGAGGAAAATCAGGTTTTTTCAAATCATCATGCAGATAAATATCAACAGGCGCCCCGACACGAAATAATTCCTGCGTTAAAAACCTGTCCACAAAAGCATTAGAAAGGCGTGCATTATCGTTTTGATAATTCATAGATTCTTCATCCACAAGTACGGCAATTTGCGCAACACTTCGCCTGTTGGACTGCCAGCTCAATTCAAATATTTCCTGCATTTTTTCCAAATACTTCAAATACGTAGGATGATTATACCAGCAATAGCTGAAATCGTACCACCAGCCATAACTGCCGGTGATTATATTATTTGCCAGGTCCCGGGTTAATAATTCCAATGTTTCTTCTACACTGTTGGATCGAGTCCATCTGCGTAATTGCCGTCCCGGAGCACTAAAACGATCCTTTTTGTCTCTTCCATAAAAATAAATATCTTTATTGTACGGCTTGTTGTTAAAGGTTCTAATGTCGTCTTCGGAAAAAAATAATTTGTTATGCAAATGCATTGAACCGGTTATAGTATGTTCTGGAGTAAACTGTCCTGCACCGCGTGCATCATAAATAGGAGGCCCTGCAGTAAAATCCACCAAAGGGCTTTCTATAACTTTTTTCCAATGATGGGTACCGGGCCCGCTGTGCGCCAGGGGTTCATGAAAAAAACCGACTATTGAATTTCCTTTACTTGCATTTTTTACCGTTTTCGCACAGGCAATCATCATGTCTGCAATTTCAAGTGCTTTACAGTTTAAAACATCTATTACTTTCTTATCTTTTATAGGATCCCGCCAAATACCGATTTTTCCTCTTTCTATTTCTTCAGTAGTCGGAATCTTAACTTTTTCAAAATTAATCTTAGGGTCACCCCAGGCCTTTTGAAGGCCGGCAGTTGTTGAATATTTATTTTTTAAGAATTTTTTAAAAGCATTTTTCATTGCAGGGGAGTAATCAAACCCAAGTTCTTCTTCAACCCAGAACCATTCTTCGCACTCGCCGGATTCAATAAAAAAACCTGCTATACGGTTTGCATAAGGCCTGCTTTGTGCAAATTTCACATATGCTTTTATGAATTCACAAACTTCTTTTTCGGCAATTTCTGAAGCATAAGAAAATATGGCTGAATCACTGTTGCAGTTTACTTTGGCTCCGGGAGGGTTCCCTTTTCTTTTGACAATGCCGTCTTTTGTCCACACACATTCTCCGGGATATTTCTTGGCCCAGGCTGGCGCAATTGTGGTATATACTGAAAGTATTATGTAATGATCCGGGCCAAAAGCAAGAATTCCTTTAAGCTTTTCGTCCAGCCTTTTAAAATGTTCTTCCCAACTTTCAACACCATCCCATTTTTGGTCATAAAAAAATAACCTGTAGCCGCAATCATAAAGGGATTTCATATATTTCAGATTATAGTGATACTGACAGCGGTAGGTCATAGGCGTTATTAATTTACCATTAACAAATAATGCCGGTAATCCGTTATGCTTTTTAATTTCTGATTTTGCTAGATCCATAACTATTACATCTCCTTTATTATCTGATCTTTTATTTTTTTACTGATAGTTTTTCTACCATTTTTATCAGCGCTTGCGCTTCCTGGTCTGTTTTGCCGGTAAACCCGCCGGAAATGAAAAGCCCTTCCGGTGAAAGCTCCTGCAATAATATTTTTATTTCGTTTTCATCTTTAGGATAAACTATGATGCTTCTTTTATGCTCCTGTATTTTTTTAAGCATTGGAAGCCAGTTTGAAGGAGAGGGTTTTCCCGCGCCCTGCTGCCACTGGATTGCCTTAATCTGGGGTATTTCAAGCAGCCTGTCAAGAAATTTTATTTCATCCGGGCCGTCAAGATGCCAGACAAGATAGTCATAGTATCTGCCCATTTGTTCAATTTCCGGAATAACCAGTTCTTCAAATAGCGGCGGCGATATCAATACGCTGAAATCACACTGTATGGCTTCGGTTTTGCCGGGCGCCCACATCAGCCAGGTATTATCTCCATGAAAATATTTGCTGTACAAACTATATTGTTCCTGGTGATATTTGTTTCTAAATTTTAATAACCGGTCTCTTGCTTTTATTATCGTCTCTTTATTGTCAATCACATCAAATACAAGCTCCTGGGAACCCCTTAAAACCGAAAATATTGTAAAGATATCTCCGTAATCAGGAAATGACGGAATACAATTATTCTGTTTTGCTTTTTCTATGGTAATTTCAAATAACTTTTTGCTTCTTTTCCACCAGATATTTTCCGGGTCAAACTCAATTTTGAATTCATCCCAGTTGTCTATTTTATGTTTGTACCACGTAGTGCTTTCTCCAAACTCCATCTCACCGCCAAGGTACCCGGCTATAGTCATCGGCGTGCCCCGGTTTCCAAAGAGATGGTGGAGCACAGGCAGGGCTTCGCCATAATGTTGTGTTGCTTTTGTCTGTTTTATGAAACAATCAACCATCTTTTCCATATCCGGCTCTTGCTCCGGTGAAATCCAGCAAGCATTGGCTACACTTCTTGGTTGTTCCTGTTTTATAATTCTAAAATCTATGCAGGCCCTGTCAATTATTTTGCCCTGCCACCAGGCAGAAATTCTTTCCAGTTGTTTGTCATATCCTTTTAACATCAATCCCCCGGTAATACCAATATATTATGCTGTATTATTTCCAGCCGGTTGCTTTTGCCAGCAAACCGCAATATTCCAAAAATTCTTTCCAGTTTACGTCATTGGGTATGCCGTGGTCACAACTGGGAATAAAACCGCCGTCTTTTATAACAGGAATCAGGTTTTGTATTTCATCCTGAATAATTTTCCCGCCTTTTGCCATGGCGCGTTTATCAACCCCGCCTGTGTAAGCCATTTTTTTGCCGAACATCTGCCGGAATTTATTCATATCACAGCCGGCGGCAATTTCCATAGGGTCGCATTCATTTATGCCGCATTCAATCCAGACCGGGATAAGTTCTGCAATATAGCCGTCAGAGTCAACACCATAAACCGGGCAGCCGCTTGCTTTAATAATTTCATTCCACTGGCTGTAGCAGGGGCTTAAGAATTCGCGGGTCATGGCAGGAGAAATCATAGCTTTTTGTTTGTAGGCCATATCTTCTGATATATGCACATAATCCAGTTTTACGTAAGGTACTACTTTTTCTAAAAGAGCTGAAACATAATCTTTCCAGAAAATTACCATGTCTTTGACAAAATCCGGGTCTTCAATAAACAGCATGCAAAGTTTTTCAAATCCCAGCCATTCCCGCAGCTGCCAGAAAGGCCCGGAAAACTCAAACCCTAATACATAATCCCTGTTTTGCGCTTTTTTGCCTTCTTCTTTAATATTTTCAGGAATTCTGGAAGGTTCATTTGGATTATAACGGAGTTTCATGGCTTCCCAGTCTGCTCTGCTTTCTACCGGACACTTTAGCCAGCTTCTTGTAACAAAATCTATGGGGTCTCTTAAATGAGCAATGGTAAAATCATTGGAAATTTCACAGATGTTGCCTTTCCAGTCCTGCACTATCTGGGAACGATCTTTCTTTTCAATAACTTTCTCTTCAAACTCAGGAATCATTCTTTCTTCAGCCCAAATGTCAGCTTTAGTAAATTTCGGCTGAGGTTCAATGCCCAGTTTTTCTCTTGCAAAATCTATATAGTTTTTATTTTCCGGTAATCCCTGGGTATTCCAGTTCTTTATTGTAGATTCTCTTGCATTACCGGGCTTAAAAGGCACTTTATCAGGCTTTCCAAAAAGCATTGTTTCTAAATAACGTTCCCGTTCGTTCATATTCCTCCGCGTTAACCTAAATGGTAACACTTTGTTTCAAATTTATTTATTTTGATTTTAAATTCTTTGGTTTTGCCGATAGCCTTATTACTGAAAGCATCAGCCACTTTTGTTTTTGACGGTAATTTTATAGTTCTTGTACCTGCACTGTCATAAGACCTGACTGCCGCCATACGGCTGTTTGCAAAAACCAATTCACCGCTATCAACATATGTATGCACGCCGGAAGCGCGCAAAATAGCATTTAACAATTCCCACTGCACATAGTTAGAACCTATATATACGCTGGTCCAGTTTTTCATTTCTTTAATAGCCGCACCAATAAACGTTGGGCTTGGTTTATTAAATTGCGTAGGAATTAATAATTCCTGAGAATTCATTAGGTTATAATTATTTTCTCCCGGTAGAGGCATCATTTCGGCAACATAATAAGCAAGAGGAATTGCATTCTGGTCATCTACCGTCAGTACAGGATTAATACATATAAAAGGATACAAGTCATATTTACCCATGTTTTTGCTTCTGGGCTTATTCCCTTTTCGCAATTCGTTAGTAATACCAAAAAATCTGCCGGCGCCATAAAGTTCACATATTTTATGTTCACCCGGCAATGACATCATTACAGGGGTGAACTGGCCGCACCGCTCAAGAAAATTTATACCTGTAAGCATTTTCATGTTTTCGGTACTATAAATTGAACCTTGTGCTTTAGGCAGCCCAAAACCTGAAGCCCAATAGAAAACCAATGTTCTGTTTTTGCTTTTTAGTTTTTCTACAGCTTCCCTTTCTTTTTCATTTAATACTATACAATCAATAAAGAATGCTGTTTTAATTCTTTCCAGTGGAAAATCAGGGTGAAGGACATCTTCTAGATTATATACTTCATACGGTGCACCCATTCTGGGGAATGTATAATACATTCCCATAGAAATAGCCAAGGTAGTGTTTCGGGGCCAGTTGGGCATATAATATTCTGATTGTTCGCTAACAAATACTGCTGTTTGAGCAACGGACGATGGTTTTTGGGCCCGGTGATACTTATCAATGGCCTGGAGTTTTTTTAATCTCGGCCAATAAACCTTGCTTTTAAACCACTGTTTCTGGAAATCCCACCACCAGGCATAAATACCTTCAACAATATTTTTGCAGGAAACATGAGTGATTACTTTTACATATTCTTCAGCTGTATTAATTTTTGAACGAGGATTTTTTGATTCCTTCGCCATTGGCGGGGTATCTTCTTCCTGAAACCAGACTTTATTATTCAGGTGAATTGAGGCAACCAGTGAATGGCTTAATTTTGAGGTCTGTAAATCATGGTTTGCTTCCGTAGATGACGGGCCGGAAATAAAATCTACATAAGGAGATTCTATTACTTTTTTAAATGGGTCGGTAAAATGTTCACAGTCCAGCAAATGTTCACAGAAAAATCCTGTTAAAAGGTCCGGCCTGCGTTGTTTTGCCGCTGTTGGGCCTGTCAATATCATGGCTAAGTGTTCTTCTGCGGCAAATTCATACCAGTCTACCGAAGCACGGCCGTTTGGCGTACCGGTATCCTGCAGCCAGCCGCGCTGAGGGTTAGTAATTGCTTCTTCCGGCATTAAAGCTTTTTCTATAGTTAAACCGGGCTTGCCGTAGCTTTTTGAAAACACTTCATCGGTTTTATAACGTTTTGTCAGCCACTCGTGATATTTTTTCAGCATTCCCGGGGAATATCTTTCTGAATTGAAGTTATACCATTCCTGCGCTCTGCCGCCTTCAAAAAACATACCTATTACCCGGTCCGGGTCCGGCAGTGATTCAATAATATCTATATGAAAGTTTGCCTGCTTTTTTTGTTCCTCTTTGATTCTGTCGCTATAAAGCGAAAAATATGCAGTTTCCCTTACTTCAGCTGCTTCTATATGATAATTTAAATCCGGCCCTTCAGGATTGTCCCATGGAGCATCTTCTGGATGTTCTTTTATATGTTTGTCAGAAATTGAAAGATAGTATCCTAAAATTATGTATATATCCGGCGCCATGGAAAACATAGTACAAATGCGTTTTCTAACTTCATCAGCATAGGTTTGCCAGGACATAGAACCATCCGGAGGCATAATGCGTGTCATAAAAAACAGCTTATGGCCTGCATCCACAAATTTTTTCATATATTTGAAATCTTCGTGGGCGCGGTTGCGGTATAAAATGGTAGGTAATTCTACGCCGTCAACAAAAATACGCGGCACTCCATTAACTTTTCTGATTTCCGGTTTAAAGTGTTTTCTTTGATATTTTGACATTTATTGTCCTTTTATTTTATTTCTAATGCTATATAACCTGATTTAGTCAAAAAATTAAATATTTCGACAAGTTTTTCGTACTTAATGTTACTTTTCATTTCGTTTTCTACAAGCTGATGTATTTCTTTCAATGTTCTTTTCCCGTTACTATAAAACAAAGCCAGATTCAGCCATTCAGGGCTTATCCACCACGGCGAAAACCCAAAAATATTTTGATAGTCTTTAAATTGTTTATCATTTAAATTATCAAAACCTATATAACCCTTAAATTTTTTTAATGGAAACATTTCTTTTGCGTTAGCCGCAGTATAAATATAAGTTCCTATAACACCTGCAATTTCTTGTGCTGTTTTCTGCGAAATTGTGCTCATCGTATCCAGTGTGGTGTGCCAGCTGTAAGCTGAACCTCTTACAAGTGCAAGCATAGGACAGTTAACCAGCGGGTCATCTGCAGGATTATCATTAATACAGTAAGGTATTATTTCATAAGGTTTTTTAAGAGTTTTAAGCACTTTAATAAATAACTCTTCTGCAAAGCGCGGACCTGACCCGGGTGTTGCACACAAGGGGAAAATGTACTTTCCCTTTTCTCCTATGGAATCCAGTGTAATTGCAGATACTGTATTTTTAATTCTATCCGGATACTTATAAATGTACGCCTGCATTCCCCTGGTTTCAAAAGACAACAGAAACCTTATGGTTTTATCCGGCACAGGCAGTTTTTTTTCTTTTATTAACTTGTTTAAACTGTTAAAAACCTCCAGTAGTATGGCGCTGGAGAGGGCATTATCATTGGCGCCCTGTTCAAAGGAATGAGCATCAACAAGAATTTCCCTGTTTGTTTTACCTTTAATTACCGCCGTCGGCATGTGAATTTTGCCTGTTTCTATTTTTGTATTTATTATTGCGTGAACAAATACTTTTTCGCGCCTGCTAAGAATGTTTCTTATTTTTTCACCCTGGGACGGTGTTATGGCAAAACCCCATATTTTTTTATTATAGAAAGGATTTATCGTAAAATTGTGCCAGTTTACGGCGTTTTTATTTTTTTGTGCCTCATTCCCTCCCGTTGCCTTGCTGATTTTATCCGTAACAAAACCTACGGCACCTTCTTTTTCCAATTGTATAACATCAACATCAGTGCCTATAAATGAACCAAATACAACTTTTCCTTTTTTGTTTTCTTCTTCAATGCTGACAAGTTCACCCGTAAATCCTTCCGGGCTTGTTGGGGCTGAATATAATATCAGGTTATTGGGAACTTTTTTGTAATCAGCAATAGTTTCTTTGGATGGTGAGGTGACTTGGAGCGTTCCGCTGATTGCTGTCCAGTTTTTAGGCAGGCAGATACCGCCGAATGAGGTTTTTCCGTCAGCAGGAAAAGAAAGCAATTCCGGGTTAGCCAGCCCCTTCTCTTGGAGCTCCCTTTTACACCACGCGTGTACTTTTTCATATTTATCAGATGAAGAGTAACGGCATCCTTCCCAGAAAGTACGGGTATATGCCATTATGGCTTTGCCTGAAATCCTTTTTGAAAGAAGTTTATGTAAACGTTGGATATTTGTACCATTATTTTTCATATTTTTAAAATCTTCATTGATACTGATTTTGTTAATATTTTTTATCTTGGGTGTATGGCTTTTTCTTTAAAAGCGCGACATTATATTTCTCCTTCTAAACAGTGTACTTAATTACTGGACAGATGTAATTATCACTCCTTGTCAGCGGAAAACAGTATTACAGCCCATCGTATTATTGGTGGAATGATACTTTAAGAGAAGTTTTTGCAAATCCAGAGATACAACTTCCAGATTTTTCATTGAGGTTTTATTTGAGATTCAGTTCACGGATCAGGGAATCAATCTTTGTATTTATTCTTTCTCTGTCTTTCAGAACCGATTGTTTGCTTTCATAACAGAAAGTGCAATCCGGCATATCGCAAAGCAGTACTGCAGGATTATCTTTCAAGGCATTTAATACAACCTGCATTATATCCCTGATTTTTATCATCAGGACTGTTGCTTCGCCGATTTTTATTTCTTTTATTTTTCCTGAATTCATAAGAATTCTGTTAATTTTTGACTCCGGTACGTAAAAATCCCTGTGGCCGCCGGGTTCATTTGGGAAAGTAACTTTTTTAACATTGTTTTTCAGATCTACCAGAGCTGCTATGCCCTTACGTGATGCTATATATGAAAGCCCCAGCCAGTCTTCGGCAACATGGTTTGTGGTATTAGGGTTTAACCCGCAGCCTAAAAACAAAACTGTAGCATCCAAATCTATAAATTTCTTAAACGCACTTTTTCTTCCGCACGGACTGTCTGTAGGCTTATGATCCTTTAAAACATAATCAGCTTTCGGACCCAGTGCACAGACTGCGTGGGTAGGGTGAATCCCTCTTTTTACGCCTTTTTTAAACCTGAAATACTCGGTAATTACGCCGACTTTTGAAGTGCTTCTAAGCGGGTGAAACGGAGGGTTTACGCCTATAAGTGATACTGTATTTGTAGGCATGCAGACCGTTCCGGTTTTGCCTGCAGCTTCAAGAAGCGCATTGATAACCGTATCTGCGCCGCCGGCTACTTTGCCGAAACTTTTCAAAGAGGAATGCACAAGGAGCACATCCCCCTTTTTAACACCCAATGACTTTAAACCGGCTGTTATTAATTGTTTATTGAGCATAATTAAGACCTATTTAATTTTTTTTCCAGGTCGTCCCATCTTTTGTAAAGATCCTGAACTACTTTGTAAACCAGTTTGGGCCTGCGGAAAGTGTCCACGATGCCTTTGAGATTATATTCTCCGGGCCTTTTAAGGTACTGGTAATTTTTTTTGCGGTTTCTCATGCCCAGGTCAAGGAATTTTAAAAAGTATTTGTTTTCAGACTGTTTCATTACCCTGAAATCCATTAAATGCCATATACATTCCCCGCTTAGATAATCTCTTTTTATTACATCATCACCGATTTTCTGGATATATTCTGCCTGAAATTCTTCGGACCACATTACTTTTTCCCTTGAATGAAGGCCGTAGATAGAATCCGCTCCATGTGAAGTAAAAATTATAGGTTTGTTCGGGAATTTTTTGTGAACTCTGTCTAAAAATATCCCTGGCGCGGTAAAAGGCATATCGTTATACCACGCATCAAAAGTGTTAACACCCATTACATCAACGTATTTGTATGATTTGTCTTTATCAAGAGCCAGCGCTGCATGTAGTAACAGCCTGGTGTCATCCAGTTCACGGGCCAGTTCGGTAAGTTCTTTCATAAATTTCATGCCGGGGACCGTTTCTGTTTCACATTCTATTGCCAATCCCCAGAAAATAATGCTGGGGTTGTTTCTGTCACGCATTATCAGCTCTCTTAACTGCTGTTTTGCCAGCTCAAGCATTTTTTTATCTGCAAGCTGAGGCTTCATAAGGAAAGCGTTGGGAATTTCTTCCATAACAAACATACCTATATTATTAGCAACTTCAATTTCTTTCGGGTCATGCGGGTAATGCGCAAGACGGATCATGTTGGCATTTAAATCTTTTGCCAGCTGGTAGTCTTTGTAAATGGCGCTCTGAGGAATGGTTCTGCCGAATTGCGGGTGATCTTCGTGACGGGAAACACCATGAATTTTTATAGGCCTGCCGTTAAATAGTATTTGAAGACCCCTGGTAGAAATTTCTCTTATACCCATATCAATGCTTAGTTTATCTATTGCTTCACCGTATTTTTTTACAGACACATGCACCTTATAAAGGTACGGGTCTGAAAGTTCCCATAAATGCGGTTTATCAAGTTTGAAATCCAATTCAGTTTTACCTGAAGCATTGGATTTTACGGATAAATTCATTGATTTTTCTGCTACCTGTTCAAGTTCCTTGTTGCAAATTGCTACTGTAACCGTAACATCCTGATTTGATGCAAGTTTATTGGTACATTCAACTATCGCTTTTATTCTGCCGTCGATTTTTGTTTTTACATAAATGTCGCTGCAGTAAACCTTTCCCGTAGCAAGCAGACGGACGTCGCGTACAATACCGCTGTAATTAAACCAGTCAGAACCCGGTACAGGCATGGTTGTTTCACTTAATCTGCTGTCAACACGCACAGCCAGTATGTTTGGTTTGCCAATTTGTACGACCTTAGTGATATCAAAATTAAATCTGGTAAACCCGCCGGTATGTTTACCCAGGTACTTTCCGTTAAGCCAGACTTCACTATAGTAATGGACAGCTTCAAATATAATGTCAATTTTTTTGTTTTTCATATCTTGCGAAACGTGAAATTTATTGAAATACCAGGCTACGCCTTCATATCTGAAATATTTCGGGTCCTGCAGGTTCCAGCAGCCGGGAACATAATGGTCACCAACTTCTTTTGGGGCTTTTTCAAACCATTTTTTTGCTTTACCTATTTCTTTTTCGTCTGTGATAAAACTCCAGAAACCGTTTAATAATGCTTCCTGTCTCATTTGACCCTCCTGGGCAAGGACCTATCTAAAATTGAGTCCGATATTTTTATTCTTTCCAATTCAATATTACTTGCAACACTGTATTTCCCTGTTTTTCAACCAATTCGTAAACATCCTTGATCTTTGAAGATGGAAAATAATGCGTTATCATAGGTTTGGTTATTATTTTCTTTTGAAATATCAGATTTGCGGCAAGCTTGTAGTTTTCCCTGTAGGTCCATTTAAGATAATCCGTGCTTTCTTCAATCCACGGGCCCCATACTGAAGAAGACATAACATTTAATTCCTTCATAAAAAAATGTTCACCCAAAATATTGAACGGAAGAATGTCGTGATGGCGCGCTAAAATAACCATTTTACCCTGGGTTTTTACTATTTCCAGCCCTTGCTTCAGCGCATTTGCGTTACCGCTGGCTTCAATAACTATATCAATTTTTTTGCCGTCGTTTGCCGCTGAAAGTTTTTCCTTGAAATCCGGATCTAACGGACTCAAGGCATAATCCGCACCAACTTCTTCTGCGATATTTAACCGTTGCACTATCGGGTCTATCGCTATAGTTTTACAACCAGATGTTTTTGCGCATTGCAAAGCCAGCATACCCAGTAAGCCCTGGCCCATTACTGCTACCGTGTCGCCCATTGCTGGAGCAGCCCGATGCAGGCAATTTACTGCAGTTGTAGCGTTCGTAATAAAAACTGCATCATCGTAGGAAACATTATCAGGAAGTTTTGCGAACAGAGATTTGTTATTTAACACCACATATTCGGCGTGCGGCATAGTTGAAGCAACCCTGTAGCCAACCTTTATATTTTCAACTTTATTGCCTGCTTCTACAACCTCTCCCGCGCACATATAACCAATACTCATCGGATATTTATATCTTCCGGTTTTAAATCCTTCGTGTGTTCCTTTATATAAACTTAATTCCGTCCCACTACTGATACCTGAAACCATGTTTTTTACCAAAAATTCTTCCGGACCTGGTTTCGGAACCTGTTTTTCTTCAATTTCAACAAGATTCGTCGCTTTTACCGTTATTACTTTCATAATGATAGCTTCTTTCCTGTTTTTGATGATTCGTAAATTTTCATAATTATCTCAAGAGATTTTTTTCCTTCAATTCCGTTCACCAGAGGTTCCCGGTTTTCCCTTACTGCCGTTATCATATCTTCCAGCTGCCTGCGGTGCGGAATACCAAACATTACCGCTTCCGAACTATACTTTTTAATTTCAAATATTTCTTTTTTATCAAGAAACTCACAATAATTAATTTCAGGCCATTCAGAACCTTTTAAAATTGCCGATCCGTTTGTTCCGTGAATTTCTATTCTCTGGGATAAATCAGGATAGACAGAAGTGGTTCCTTCAATAACACCATAGGCCCCGTTTTTAAATTCAAGAATTGATACCGCGGTGTCTTCCACCTCAATGCCTTCATGCCTTAAGGCTCCGGTTAAACCCTGGATGCTTTTAACGGGACCGATAAACCATTGCAGTAAATCAATGCCGTGTATTCCCTGATTCATCAATGCGCCACCGCCATCTCCTTTTTTAGTGCCTTTCCAGGAAGATTTTTTATAATATTCCGGCGCCCGATAAAATTTCATATACAAATCAGCCAGTATTATTCTGCCTAATTTACCTTCATCAAGCAGTTTTTTCAGCCTAATGCATTCATCTGCAAACCTTAACTGAAATATTATGCCAAGTTTTACATTATTATTTTTGCACGCATTTATCATTTCATCCGCTTTTTCAAGCGATATGTCCATTGGTTTTTCTACTATGACATGTTTTTTGTTTTTCGCCGCGTCAATTGTTATATCAGCGTGAGTGCCGCTAGGGGTGCAGATACTGATGATTTCTATGTCGGGTCTTTTAAGCATTTCCCGATAATCAGTATAAGTATGCTTAACACCGTATTTTTCAGAAAATATCTTTGTTTTTTGTGCATCCCTGCCTGCTACTGCCACAAGCTCCGCACATTCAATTTCTTTTATATACTTTGCATGCGTCTCAGCAATAATCCCGCAACCAACTAAACCAATTCCTGTCTTAGAAACCATTAATATTATCTCCCTACTTCTTCTTTTCTATCAACTCTACCAGTAAAAAACCTGTAAAATCAATATTCATAAACGGGTTGCTTCCTTTGATATCCGGATATTTTACATTGTTGGCATAATCATAGACCTTGTAGGTTTTGTTCTTTTCCAGGCCCCTGAATTCCACTTTGCCTTTAAATTTCGGGTCAAATTGCTGTTTCATTTTCTGGTAATGCTTGGAAACAAACGCTACTTCCTGCGAACCTTTTTTGCCGTCAAATTCCAGGTACTGCTCCATACCGCCCCAGGGTTCAACTAAACCGTCCGGTTCGCTGGCATAGAAGGAATAATATAGTTTTCCGTTTTGTTTGATTACATGGGTTTCAGGTTTATCATAAATTAAATCATAGAGATTTAAGTACTCGCCTTTGGAAAGCATTTTTTCGTTATAAATACCTATCCATTTTTTCCAGTATCCTACTTTTTCTGGTGTAACCGGGTCATTTTTAAAAGCCAACGCGCCCTGTTTCTCTTTCTGAGCTGTTTTGTCTTCGCCTTTTAAGTTATACCTGGTTCCTGGGATAGCGCCTACTCCTACCTGTGAAGCAAAATCTCTGCCATTATCAATAATTTCTATGTGATCTCCGTATATTGCAGCCCTGGGACCAATAACAGCTTTCATAGCTTTTGTAAAACTTCTGGTTATCCAGGAAGTCCACGGGTCGCAGGTGGTTGCCTGATTTTGCCACTGTAATATTGTATAAACAGACATCGTTCCACAGGGGCAGGTTTGAATAACTGCATCAGGATTTATACTTATTGCGGTTTCATATATAGTCCGCATTAATTCATCAAACTTTTCCGGGGCATCTTCCGGGTAGGGATGATTATGTTTCTCATTATAACAATTCGGGCAGATATAAATAGCATCTTGTTTGAAACCATCTATTTTCCAATCAAGAAACATCTTTTTTGTCAGCTCATGAAAATGCTTTAAAACCCTGTTGTCCATGGAACAACCGAAGAAATAGCCTCTTTTGGTTATTTCTTTTTTTCCATCAGGGCGTGTGATAAATGCATCCGGATTTTCTGCTGCGAATTTTGAAACTTTATGATAAGGATGTTTTGCTGCTTCTACGCTGGCATCAGGATAATCCTTTAAAAATGCCTGCACATCCGAAATTCCGTCAAACATACCTGGGACAGTCCATAACTGAACCTTGAAACCTTCTTTGTGAAGCATTTCAATAAACTTTTTAAACCCTTCTTCCCCTCCAGGATACATATCTTCCCTGGGGACCCAGTCACCTACATTGTCAAACCACCTGTCATCTATCGTTATCCATTTAATTCCTATTTCTTTTAATGAAGGAAGCAGTTCCAGAATATCTTTCTGAGTAAAATCCCTGCTATAACCCCAGGAACACCAAGATGGTTCATAACTAGCATTGGTGCCTTCCGGAAAATGTAGGCCCTGGTTTTTTATCATTTTAGAGTAGGTGGAAAGAGCTCCGAAATAATCTGCCTGGTCAAGAATTATGGCAGATTTAATGGTGGTATAGTAGGAATTTTTTGTTATTTTTTCTCTGGTCTTGTAATTAAGGTTCATTGTTACAATTTTATCTTTTTCTACTTTAACTGGGATGTAGCAAAGTTTAAACTTTGTTTCTATGTGACATACTCCGACACCCACATTTTTCTGCCATAAATAGCACACCGGAATGCCGCCGCCATAACCTGGCATTGTGCCCCATCTATAATCATTTCTGGCACCACCGCCATCATGGGTATTATATATTCCCATATAATTATCTTTTCTGAAAGTTTCGTTTAATTCCTGGATAGCGTGTTCGCGTATTTCTCCGCTGCCGAAATATCCACAGAAATCATATGAGTTTTTAGTTTTTGCAGTTGCTTTTGCATCAAGCACCAGGCTATTCATAAATATTCTATCTATGTTATATTCCCCGTCTCCATCAACGGAAAACACTCCGCGCATAACTATGGCCTTGGGATGGTCTTCAAAAAACTCAAATATGAGTTTCATTTTTACTGGAGTATTTAGAGAGTTTTTATCAACTGCTTCAACCGTATACCTTATACCCTTCCCCAAATAGTCCATTACGTCTTCTTTTATTACAGATTTTTCAAGAAGATGAAAACCGGAAACTTCTTTGCCATTAATTATTGCATAACAGACCGGTTTTGCATATTTTGAATTTTTATCATTAATACATGTTGTTACCCATTTTTTACCGTTAAAATACTGCGGTACTGCATACATGTTTTTATTTATGTTTAATTTTACTTTAGGTGTAGATAGAACTGTGCCGTCAAATTTTTCTGCTGCCATTTGTTTCTCCTTTGATGTTTTTGGTTATTTTCTAATCTAATCGGAAGAAAGTTTTTTTAAAAATACGGTTTGTAATCAAGAGAATTGTATTAGTGTTTCGTTTTTCTGAGGAATTGCCGCTGTTAAAAGTAGATATAAACTCTTCGGTAAGAGGATTGTCAAGAATTGTAGCTGCGCTTTTAAAATCTGTTTCTAACATTTTACACCAAATCTATATTATTACAGGATTATCCTGCAGACTAGCCTTTCATACCGGACATAACTATGCCCTTTACGAAGAAACGCTGATTAAATATGTATAGAAGTATTACTGGAAGTAAAATTATCATCGAACCTGCCATCAATAACGGCCAGTCTGTTGTATACTGTCCGGTAAAATACGCCAAGCCTACAGGCAGGGTCATTTTTTCTGGTGAATTTAGTACGATTAACGGCCACATAAAGTCATTCCAGGCACCCAGAAAAGTAAATGTGCCAAGAGTTGCCAGTGCTGGTTTTGATAAGGGAAGAATTATACGCCAATAAATACCTACGTGCGAACAGCCGTCAATGGTCGCTGCTTCTTCCAATTCTTTCGGTATGGCAAGAAAGAACTGTCTGAAGAAGAAAGCCCCCCCAGCATGGAATATACCCGGAATAATCAAAGCTTTATATGTATCAATCCATCCAATATTTTTAAGTAAAATAAATACTGGTATCATAGTGACTTGTCCTGGAATCATCATCGTACCAAGATATGTTAAAAACAACTTGTCCCTGCCTGGGAACTCAAGTCTTGCAAAGGCATATCCGGCCATCGATCCTGTAAGCAATGATCCAAAGGTTAAACAAGCTGAAATAAAAATGCTATTAAGGAAAAATCTGCCAAAAGGAGCCGCCTGCCATGCATGTGCGTAGTTTTCAAACACTATTGGATTTGGAATCCATTTTGGCGGGAAAATAAAAACATTTGCCGGTTCTTTAAGTGATGTTGATAACATCCATATAAATGGCGCTATCATTGTCAAACCGAGCAAAATCATGAAAGTATACATGACTGTTTTTTTTAGGATACCGGCAATTTTTTTACTATGCATACATTCCTTTAAATAAATTCATTTACTAATAATAATAATTTTTACCACCAGCATATTTCCACTGAATCATTGTAACTGTAAAAACAATAAAAAACAGAAACCATGAAATTGCCGATGCATAACCCATTTTAAACTGCTGAAATGCGTTTAAATATATTGAATACACTACCGTTGTAGTAGAACCCATAGGGCCACCCCCGGTCATAACATATGGTTCACTGAATACCTGAAAAGTACCCATTACACCGGTAATTATAAGATAAAAATTAGCAAAAGAAAGCATAGGTAATGTTATGTGCCAGAATTTTTGCCATGGAGATGCACCATCAATGTTTGCAGATTCATATAATTCTTCAGGTATTCCCTGTAATGCAGCAAGATAAATTAGCATCTGGTAGCCTACACCCTTCCATAAACCGAATATAATTAATGCTGGTTTTGCCCAGGTTGTATCACGAAGCCAGTTTGGAGGGGTATGAACACCTATATACTTAAGGAAAGCATTTAAAATCCCGTAATCACCATTATATATCCATTTCCATATTAATGCACAGGCAACACCGGAAGATATCACCGGAAAGAAATATATGGTCCTGAATATTCCAACTGCTTTTATTTTTTGATTTACAAGGATTGCCAAAAACAATGCTGCTGCTAAATCTATTGGAATAGCCAGAACAAAATAAAAAGTGTTGTAAACATAGTACCAAAAATCCTGGTCATTAATCATTTTTATGAAATTGTCAAAACCAACAAATTTTGCCGGTGTAATAATATCCCATTCCATGAATGCCAGTACAAAAGATGCTACTACAGGAAATAAAGTAAAAACAAAGAACCCTAAAATCGGAGGCCCTAAAAAACTGTACCCTATAAATATTTTATTAAGTACTTTCTTGTTTATCTTCATTTTTGAGTTTTCTTTTCTCCAATAAGCTTATTTAGCTGATCCTGCACCATCTTTGTATATGTAGCTATATCATACTTTTTTAAAAGCACGCCGTCAATATTCTTTGCCCAAACTATCTGGTCTACTTCTGACCAGCTTATGTCCGGGTGCAGGTATTCTTTAAACGGATATGCGTAGGCCATTGTTTTTATATAAGCTGTATTGTCTTCATTTGGAAAATTGGGATCTTTTTTTAGAAATTCCATTTCTGCTAGTTTCTTTATTGGAGGCACACAGTCTCCCTGAGCCATCATGTATTTTACTACTTCTTCGCTGCAGAAATATTTTATGAATTCATAGGACTGCTGAGGAAACTTGCACTGGCTTGAAATAACCCAGGCATGAGTTGAAATTGGTGATATTCTTATTTTTCCTTTTGGTAATTCACAAACCCCAAAGTTAACCTTTGCTTTTCTAAAACTTACGGTATACCATCTTCCCCCTACAAACATACCTGCTCTTCCACCTTCAAATATTTCATAACTACCCTGATCCGACGAATCTTTTAAATCAGGAATTACATGATATTTCAAAATCATATCTATAAGGAACTGAAGGCCCGCTCTGCTTTCCGGGGTATCATATACACATTTTGATTTATCTTTGTTCCAAAGGCTTCCACCCCATGCTTTCACAAAATAGAGTACATCATTATCGTATAATGCGGCACCAAACTGTTTTACAATACCTCTTTCATCTTTAATAGTCATCTTTTTTGCTACTTCTAAAAATTCATTCCAAGTCCAATTACCTGAAGGATATTTTATTTTTGCTTTATCAAAAAGGTCTTTATTGTAATATACAACCGAAGGGCTCATGCTGTCTGTAAATGAATATATCTTTCCGCCCCAGGTAAATTCTTCAAGTATAGCAGGGTAGTACATATTAACATCTAGTGATTTGTCTTTTTCAATAAAAGAATCTAATGGAACTATAGCATTTCTTTTAATAAATGAAGGGAGGTTCTGGGCCTCTAGAGAAAACACATCAGGCGCTGTATTTGAAGCAAACATTGTCAATAATTTCTGACCATAAGCCTGACCGCTTACAGGTTCAAACCTAATTTTAATATTTGGATTTTTGCTTTCAAAATTTCTGCATACTTCTTCAACAAGTTTATTGTAGTTTAAATCCGCTCCGCCGATTACAAATCTTAGCGTGACTACTTCATTTTCAGTTTTTAGAGCATTTTTATTGCCACATGAAACAAACAGAACACCTGCCACCAATACCGACAATATCACTATTATTGCTCTTTTAAACATATAAATCCTCCGAAGTATAAGTTTATTGTTTTTGTAATATTTATAACTATATTTAACCCAAAATTATTTATCTTTTTTTAAAAATGAGGTTAGTTTCTCAATTCGGGCAGTGAATGTTTATTGAAGATAAAACCAAATTATTTTCTTATAATGCAAACCTTTTTTGTATCGGTTAAGCCCGGTGCTTCTATATGAACCAAGTAAATACCGCTGGCAACTATATCTCCACTATCGTTTTCTCCACCCCAAAATACAGTCTGTAACCCGGCATTTTTAAATTCACCCGGAATAAGCGTACATACCAATACTCCAGCTTGATTATATATCTTCATTGTTACTAAACCATCAGCAGCAATGTAATAAGCTATTTCAACCCGATTTCCATCTTCCGGTAAACAAATATTATCTACTGGTTTTAATACACCGGTGTTTACGCTACCTAATGGAGTAAAAAGTGTTCCTGATCCATCCTTTCCTCTAAATACTTGTATTCTGCTGTTATAATTGTCTGCTACGTATATATTGCCGGATACTTTATCTATTCCTATACCACCTGATGTGCCGCCTCTGGCAAAATTGAATTCACCTTTTCCTGAACCATAAGGCCCGCCAAATTGTGTAAGATAATTACCTTCCTTATCATAAACATGAACACCTTGTGTTGATCCAAGTAAAATATATACCTTATTATCAGGCCCTATATCGATATCAATAGGTCTGCCGCTGGCGAAAGTAACGCTTGCCCAAGCACCTGACGTATCAACCCCATCAGTAGTACATCTCCTTACACCATCTGAAATACAAACATAAAGCGTTGTACCATCTAAAGTTATTCCTCTGATATCCGAGCTAAAAGTCCAATCTGAAACGTAGGCGCCAGTCACTTTGTCAAGTTTCGTTATTTTTCCTGGATTATCGTCGCCTGAATCACCAACGTACATATAATCAGAATCAACAGCAATACCTTGAATACTGTAAAACATTCCGGGAGTTATTTCTGATTGAGTACTACGGCAAAGTTCTATTGAACTACCACCGTTTTTAGGGGTTTTTATTATAAGATTCTCTTCCGGTGTTTTCAAGTAATCAAGAACTGTAGAGTAAACATAATCATCGTCCATAGCAATAAAGAAATAATCACCAGGAAGAACATAAGTATTTACCACAGCCCCTGTTCCGTCAAATTCTACCATTCTTTCAGAGTATGCATCAGTCATAAACACATGTTTATTACTGCCGTCAACTACAACATCCATGGGGCGTATGGTAACAGCCGGGTCAACCCAGGAAAAAAAACATTCATATTCTGTATAAGAAAAGACAGACGGGCTGAAACAAACAAGTGAAATTAAGGATAAAAACAAGTGTAAAACAATTTTATTTTTTTTCATTTTTTATAACCACGCTGTGAACCTGAATCCATAGTAATAATTTGTGTTATCTCTATAGTTGTTTGATGAATCTTCCATGTTATAAGACATATCAAAAGTAACCTGAAAATGCTTCATAAAATTATAAGTGAGATCCGGATTAATGCTCATTATACTTCTGGTAAGCTCATCTGAATTAGGATAATTTCTTATCATTTGTTGTATAGAAATACCAAAATCGTAGACCGGCCTATCTCTTACCTCAAGCTCTGTTCCCATATAAAACCTTGCACCGGTAGCATTATAACTATAAAAAACATTCTTCCTGTTATATGTTTCATAACGCGGCTCAAACGAAATAGCTACATTCTCACGCAATTGATAGTTTACTCTTGGGTAAAACAGCATCGTTTGGTAATCATTAGCACGTATATTATTTTCCTGGTTTTGAGTTATTCCTTTATTCAAGCCGAACCTGTTTGTTATCTGAACGTTAAAACCAAGTGAAACTTTTGAATTTACCGATCTGCGCCATTCTCCCGCAGAATTGACATAACAATAATCAGAATAATCAGAGGTACCATTATAATTGTAGTTATAAAAGTATGTATAGAACCTCTTGTATTCATTTAATTCAAGGGCCTCATTAAACTCATAGCTGCTATTTATATCAAAATAAAAACCATCATAATGGGCAATATAACCTGTTACAGGGCCAGGAGTAGTGCTTGATGAACGTTTAAGACTATTATAGTTTTTATGTTCACCTTGAATAGTTAATCTTATATTTTCATCACCACTATACCTTTTTATTAATGTATAACCAAAACCGTCTGTTTTATAATTTATTAGACCTTCCAACCAAGATGCATCAAGAGCTTTATTATTCTCATTCTGTAAAAAGAATACTGCAGAAAAATTTGGAAATGCATCTGGAAAAATGTTTTCATATTTATAACCTACGGCGATGTCTTCAAGAGTGCTTCTTGATTTTTCATTAGCTTCCACTTCCCAGTCTTCAAGACTTGTATTTGGTGTAGGGTATTTGTAAATGTCTACAACAACACCATTACTGTATTCAAGCATAAGGTGTTTTGATTCACTGAATGTACCGCCTGTTAACGGGTTACGCATCCTTGCCTGAGCAAAACTGACTAATAAAAAGGTAATAGAAAATAATATTGTTATTTTTTTCATTTAAATCTCATGGTTAATGAAATTTTGCTTGTATTGCCTAATTCTCCCATCGCATTATTTGCATAATCAAACTGATAACCTTTAACATTAAAACCTATTCCATAAGCCATAGAGTCAAGGTCATAGCCGGTCTTATAACCAAATCTTACAGCTATGAGTTTTGCATACCAGTATTCAACACCCATATGGATTTTCACGCTTCCTTCAACTATCGGGTTTACAGCTTCTACGCTGGTTACATAACTGTTAAAATAATCCCCGCCTTTATAAGAAACTCCCAACCTTATATTTTTGGGTATTGGTTCGGCCCTATATAGATACTGAACCGGTGTACCAAGATTCTGAAAAAGCATGCCAAAACTGATATTTTTCTTATTCTGCATCAATAAACCCAAATCAAAAGCATAACAATGTGAAGAATATTGTTCAACAAGAGTAGTTGAAAGAAACTTAAAACTAAGGCCGTATCTTAAAGTCCAGTCTTTGAAGCTTTTATACTTCGTGCTGTACGACCAGCTAACCGCTGTATCTGACTGCGCTTTAAGGGTTTTTGAAATTCTTAGAGGAGAATTAAACTCAAAGTTACCGCCATCAAGCATGGTAACACTTACACCGTATGCGTTATTGCTTCTTTTGCTGGGTTTTACATATCCAAAAAAGTAATCTTTAGAATCAATTAATCCCTGGTTTAACATCGTTCCTAATTCCGGTGTTTTTATGGTAGATAAAGCGGCCGGGTTCCAGAGAACGCCATTTACATCATCACTTACTGCGGTATAGGCGTCTCCCATACCCATGGGCCTGGCACCCATGCCATGCGAAAGGATAGTGTCTACAGAAGAACCTGCGCCAATTGCATAAGACAGCGCATTTAAACCAAACATTAGAGTTATTGTTAAGAAAATTAATAAAGACTTGTTTGATTCTCTATAGTAAAGGAAGGGAGATGTTTGGATTGCTGTCTTGAGGCTTTTTTTAACCTGAAATTTTGAAAGAAGAAAAAACATGTTATGATTACTTATTTCCCTTTATTTTTTAAAAACAATTCTTTCTGATGTTTAATTATATTATATTTATTGCAAATTAAAGTCAAGCTAATGTCAAAATATTTTCAAATGTAAAACTACACTACGATTTAGAACTTAGCTGTAAAAGAAATCCTGTTTACGTTGCCAAGCACACCCATGGGTCCAAAACCCATATCAAACTGATAACCGGTTACATGAATACCTATACCGGCAGTATAAGATTCTAAACTATAACCCGTTTTAAAACCAACACGTAAAGCTAATAATTTTGCATACCAGTATTCTGCGCCGAGGTGAACTTTTACTTCTTCTTCAAAAGGTTTTACAACTTCTCCGGATACAGTAACATCGCTTAGGTATGAATCTTGCATTTTATAGGCAACGCCTGCCCTGATGTTCATGGGAAGCGGGTCTGTTTCTTCAAAATACATAATGCCGGAACCTATATTTTGAATAAGAAAACCAACAGACGTTTTTTCTGATTTAGTAAGCACACCAAAATCTAAAGCATAAGTATTGGCGCTGTATTTTTCTATTAATGTAGAAGACAGGTACTTAAATGAAGCACCCACGTTCCAGGCTGATGACTGGCCGGTTATAAAATCCTTTTTTGCCACACTTAAAACTACCAGGTTATCGGTCTGAGCTTTAAGCATTTTTGTTTCGCTAACAGTATTTAATTCAAAAGATCCGCCATCATACATCATAACGCCGCCGCCAAATACCAGGGTTGAACCTGGATATGCAAAGGCCATTGATGTATAAGTATTATCTACAAAACCTGAAAGGTGCATGGCGCTGAATTCCTTTTTTGTCATATTTGCCATACCTGACGGGTTCCAGTAAATTGCATTAGCATCATCACTTATAGCAGTGAAAGCTTCACCCATTCCCATAGCTCTTGCACCGGTTGTTTGGCTGAGCACCGGAGCCCCGCTGACCCCAAAACAGCTGGAATAAAAGAGAGTGGAACAAATTGCAGATAAAAAAACGATTTTTAAGTTTTTCATAAACTTCTGCCTCCTGAAAACTGTCATTTATTTTTTTTGTTAATTCAATATTCCTGTGTTTCCAATACTATTATAGGTTATATGCTTAAAATAGGCATCAATTCAATGTCAAATTAGTGTCAAATTCTGGGACACTATTTTATTATAGCAAATTTTCTTTATCGTCGAAATAGTTAAAGATTATTTAACAATACATATCTTTGTTGTTGATACCCTGCCGGCCTGTTTGAATCTTAATATATAAATTCCAGCGGGTACTATATTGCCGCTGTTGTCAGTACCGTTCCAATTGCATGAGTGAGCCCCGCTGGTGATAAATTCATTTGAAATAATTGTTTTTATAAGACCACCATTTAAATCATAGAGGTCAAGAGTACCTACCCCCGGAGTAGTAACTGAATAAGTAATAGTCACTTCACCGTTTTCAAGCGGTTTAAACAGGTTGTTTTTCAAAGTTACTCCACTATTCCCCTGAAAAGTACCTGTAAAATCAATAGAGGGCATAGCTGCCGACGGTATAGCCACTATACGGCTTAAAGGTGTAAATACCCAGTTTTGTTTATCAGGTACTACCGTATAATTACCTGGTACAAGAGAAGTAAATTCATATTTGCCCATTGAATCTGTTAGTGCATTAGTTACATAACTGCCTGTTAGAAAAACCTGTGCTTCCTTTATAATAGAAGCATCATTGTCTTTTATAGTACCGCTTATGCTGTAAACAGTACCATTGTAAGTACCTGTAAAATTCTGATTTGAAGCATTACTTTCTAAAGGACTATAGGGATAATTTAACGGAGTAAAATCCCAATAAGCTAATGAAGGAGCGACTGTATAAGTACCGGTACTCAGATTGATGAATGCATAATAACCGGATGAATCCGTTAAAACTGTTGTATTTTCAAGGCCGTTTAAAGTTACGGCTACAGAACCAATCCCTATGTTTGATGAATTCCTTACATAACCGCTTATATTACATAATACCAGAGAACCCGCATATTGCCCGAAATAGTTCTGGTTTGTTTCATCTGAAATCAGATTATAGGTTCTTTGCGCAGGGCTTAAATCCCAGCCTGTTTTAACTGGAATAATAGAGTAGGACCCGGTTGAAAGATGAGTAAATTGGTAATAACCGCTGTTGTTTGTTGTTGTGGCTGCACTCAAAAGCCCTGTTAAATTAACGGTTACTCCTATGATTACTGTACTACTATTGTCTTTCACGTAACCGCTGATACTGTAATACTGAGCAGGCTCACCGTATTCATAACAACCAATATCATAACCGTTTTCACCAGGCCGGCTTTTACCGCTTATGTCATCTGTCACATCATTTAGTGTAGCCCCTATATTTTTTGCCTGTGAGTTTGAAGACAGCCGGAAATCTGTAGTACTCACATCAACAAAAATAACCGCGGGGGCAACGCTGATAGTATTTGTATCTTTATGCACATTTGACTGCCAGCTGCCCAGAGAATAATCCTGGCCTGTATCATTATTTGAAACAATATATCCTCCGCTGTTGTTGTAGATTATGTTATTATCCATGATAAGGCCAACCAAACTGCTGTTATAAACCTCCACTGCGGAACCTCCGGAATTTCCTGAAATAATTATGTTATTCATAACGATGCAATCGGAGGAATTATCTTCAATACCCATAGCTCTGCTTCCCATTCCGGACTGGCAGTATATTGTATTGTTTAATATCTTATTTCTTCTGGCGCCGTCTGCACCGTCAATCTGAAAAAAAGCCAGCCCCTGAGCATAATTGTTGTAAATCAGATTATTGCGCACAATACTGTCCTGTACGCCATCCAGGCTTATAGCCGCTCCGCCATGTCCGTTATTATTTCCGTATATAACATTTTTTTCTACTAAGGCTCCAGTTATTATGCCATCGCCTCCCATATTGATATCCGCATTCATATGAATACCGGAACCGCGATTATTATGGCTTCTGTTTCCCCTGATTATAGGATAATCACCGCTGTTACTGAAATAAATACCGTGACTGCTCTGGTTGCCGTAACATTCATTATTTTCAATGGTTATGTAATTACAAAAAGCGGTAAAAATACCCATATCGCCATTATCAAAACACACACAATTTTTAATTGTCACATGATCTGAAGAAGCAGGGTAAACAGAATACCTGTTTCCGCCTGTTATACGAAACCCGTCAATTATTATGTAATCACTGTTATCAATATCTACCCCGGCATTACTGCCTACGCTGGTAACATCTATCAAAACATTGGTACCGTTGGCTTTCAGGGTAATCGGCAATAATACAGTACCATTCATATCCGAAATAACCACATGTTCCTGATAGGTTCCGTCACTGATAAGGGCTGTATCTCCGGGTTGGAGATTATCCACAGCATGCTGGATTGTTTTCCAGGGTGAGCCTGAAGCTCCGGTATTGGTATCTAAACCGGAAGTTGAAACATAATATGTAGCGGAATTAATTTGGGCAGGGTAAAGCGTGAAGAAAAAAACAAAAATCACCAAACAAACAGCATAGGGCTTTATTTTCATTATTTATTACGCATTTTTTTCCAGTTACTTATATATTTTTCAGCATTAATATTAATTTCATCAACCACATTTGAGGCCTTATCCTGTGAACTGAATTTTTGCCAGGCATTTAAATCATAAATTTTGCCTCTGACATTGTTTTCCAGCGCGTAATGGCGCCAATAGCCGCTTTTACCATCCATTGCCTTAGTATCTGTCACTTCAACAATATTATCTGCAGTTTTGCTGTTATAAAAAATATTGTTATCTGAAACTACCGTACCAGCGATATCCGCAGCCAGTTCTATGGCTGAGGGCCCATCGGTGGCAAATACATTGCCTCTAATCAGGCATCCGGCAGAACCGTCTACTATTGAAAGCGCAACCTGATTTGGAAAATCCTGCCCCTGTGAATAATAGACAGTATTGCCCGAAACCAAATTTGATTTAGAACCTTCCGCCGCATCTATTTTAAATAAAACAATACTTCCGCCGAAATTATCGCAAAGAAAATTATTTCTTATAACCGAGTTTTGTACCCCGTCAAGATTAAGCGCAAAAGCTTCCGGGCTATCAGTATTATTTCCGCAAATTACGTTGTTTTCTATCAGGGCATTTGTAATAATGCCGTCCCCTCCCATATTTTTATCTGCATTGAGCTGTATACCCGCGTCACTGTTATCATGGCAGTAGTTATTTCTTACTATAGGCCAGTCCCCGCTGTTGCTGACATATATTCCGTGTGATTCACGGGTATCATGCACTTCATTATTCTCAATAAGCAAGTAATTGCAAAATCCTGTTAATATACCCAGGTCCCCGGTGTTTGAAATTTCACAGTTTTTTATGGTAATAGAGTCTGAATTTACTATAAATATTCCTCTTCCTGAAACACCCTGTATTTTAAATCCGTCAACAACAATATTGGAACAATTATCAATTACCATGCCGTTTTTAACTCCGGTAATTATAACTTTGTTTCCGGCTGCTTTGATAGTAACTGACTTTTTTTCATCAAAATCAATTGTTTCCTTATAAACGCCGTCTTTTACAATTATCACATCGCCCGGCTGAGCTTTATAAATAGCATTGTTTATTGTTTCTTTTTGAGTAACATAATATTCTTTTGCCGTTAATTGTGAAATAACCATAAAAATCACCAAGCTCACATGCAAAACTATTTTATTTTGTCTCATAGCAGCCACCGTCATATCCTTTCCCTGTCGAGGGGTTAATTTCATTCCAAATCTCCAATACTTATATTTTCTACATAAGTACCGTCATTTATCAGCACCGTATCACCTTTTTTTATTGAGTCAACTGCATATTGAATTGTCTGCCAGGGAGATGATTGTGTTCCGGGATGACTGTCTAAACCTGCAGGGGAAACGTAATAGACGGCAGAATTAAGAAAGGGGATGAAAAACAAAAAAGCAAAGATAAGAATAAGTAATTTCTTCATAAATTTACTGTTTTTTTTAAACTTTATTTCAAACGCCCGGTCATAAGTTCATAAAGAGCACCGATAACCATAGGCCTGAAATAATCTCCGCCGCATTCAATATGGTTCCAGGACATGCCGCAGGATGCTTTTCTGTCTTCTACATCTTTTATTACGCGTAAAGCTTCTTTTTTCATGCCCATAATATACAAATGAACGGCAAAAGCAAATTCAATGCCAGTCCAGGGTTCATACTGCTGAAAACAAACCTTTTTATTGTCCTTATAGCCGCCGTTAATATAACACCACCCTTTTTCACCGGGTGTTGAATATTCTTTCATGTACCCTGAATCCATTTTCTTTCTGTTTTGTTTCAGGCAGATTTTTAAATGCGATTCTATCATACTTTCAGGAAGTATATGCCCCAGCCCGGATAAAACGCAGAACCAGTCTCCGGAAAGCGCGTCAAGCAGGCTTGCCTCATCTTTTATTTTACCGTCATTCCATAAGATAAAGTGTTTCCCATTCCAGAGCTTCTTTATCATATTTGTTTTAACTGTTTCAAAATCTTGTTTACACTTATTGGATAGTTCATCATCTCCCATAATCTTTCCGGCTTCCATGCCGACTCTCAGCGTTGCAAGCCACAATCCTGAAAGATAGGCACTTGCGCCTTTCCAGTCCCAGGCATCAAATGTTTGGTCTGGCCCGGAAATATCCGGCAGTAAATCTCCGTCTGTATCAAGCCCGTAAACTCCAAGCAGGGCTTTTTTAAGGCTCGGGTACATTTCCCTCAAAAATTCCTTGTCTTTCCACAAGTAGTAATTTCTATAAACCATTAAACAAAACTGCATGTTCATATCTTTCCTGCGGTATTCATCTATTCTATTGAACGTACCTGGAAAGTAATGTGCAATCCAGCCGTCTTCCTTCCTTTGAAACCCAGCTGTCAGCCTTATGGCAGATTTTTCCAGTTCAGGAAATAAATTAACGTACAACCAGGACCCGTAATAAGCCACATCTGTTGTCTGCAAACCGCAACAACAACAGCTGCCTTCCCAAACTCCAAATTTTTTATCTTTTGTCAACCAGCTTTGTTTAACAAAGCAGGAAAACTGCTCTGCATAGCTTTCTTTTAAATATTGCGGAAGTTTGCTTTTAAAGATACTGTTATAAAACTTTTCTGTTTTATTTTTCAGCATCTGTTTATTTTTTATTACATAATCCATCACTTCTTTGGCAGAGCTGAAATAGTTGCTGTAATAATGCCCCATATTGCTGTCATCCCAATCCTTAAAATCCGGGTAATGCCATGTAACAATTATTTCATTATTTATGTTTCCTTCAAAATAAGCCCCCGCATAATACTGCCCCTTGTATTTGCTTTTGTTGAATGGTTTACCCGGAATTTTATTACGGCTTACCATAGTATTAAGCCCCGTAAATTCTTTTTCATCAAAAAACACTTTTCCTTTTGGGCTGTACAACTGTATTTCACCTTTATCGGATTTCAAAAATGAAAATTGATTTTCTGCCTGTGCATCACAGAACGAATCAGAAGAAAACAGCATACATAATTTACCCTGGCCTTTAACCCTACACATAAAGGAAGGAAGAGAAGAGTTTTTCACATCTCCGGGTATAAAAAATGACATGAACTCAATTTCTACCGGCAGGCCGGGGAAACTTAGTTTAACCTTAGGAAATTCACCGGTATATTTAATGGATTTTACGCCCTTAATTACCCGCCCGGGAATAACATGTTCATCTAAACTTAAAACATAGGTTTGTTTTTTATGCTCATATAAAAACAACATGTCCAGCTGTTTGTCTGTAAGCCAGTCATTGAAAATATGATTTGTATAATATTTGCCGTCAGGCCTTGCTTCAAAACCGCCTGCACCTATACCGCCGACATAAACACCGCTTCTTGCTTTACTTCTTGATGATTGATTAGAATTTATTCGCATTTTTACCCCTGGAAATCCGTTTTACAAAACCGTGCAGTTAAACACCCTGATTCGTTTCACCACTGGTTAAAAATAGTTTTTTAGAAACATCTCAATATGAATTCAATTTACATTCCTTTTTTTTAAATCAGCTATCTTTACTTTTCTGCCCGTTTTTATGCTTATATTGGCCGCATCGCCAATAAGGACGGCATTGATGGCTTCTTCAAGCGTTGCCAGGTCACTATTATTTTTACCGCAGAACAAATCTTCCCTTAATAACGGGTCCGCCCCGCCATGCCCGCCTTTCGCTTTTTTTGGTTTTATTTCTTTTGCACCTTCATTAATAAGATAAAGATGAAATTTCTCACCGCAATATCTATTAAAACCCGGGATAGTTATGCTTCCCGGAACGCAGTCCGCAGTATCTGTTTCGGAATATTCCAACCGCCCTTTAGTCCCTTCAATTATAATTTCAACCCCTTCATAAGTGGAGTAAGCAAGAAGCGAAAAATTGACCTGCACTCCGTTTTTATAGTTATAAACCACATTAGCCGCGTCTTCTATGTCAATTTCCGGATCAAAGACGCAACCGTCTCGTATATAAGAATTTCCGTCAGCCTCAGCATCAAAATAGAGCTTTTTTGCATCTGTGTTAGATGAAAAGTCTGCATAGAACTCGCAGTATTTTTTATGTTTGCATCCTAAACATCTTTTTGACCTGAATTTGCCGTTTTTTCCGTATAAACGCAAAGCACCTTTAGCAAATACTTCATCCGGCTCTGATTCTACAAACCAGTTAATAACATCAAAGCAATGGCTGGCTTTATGTATAAGAAGCCCGCCTGAATTTTTCTTTAACCTGTGCCAGCGCCTGAAATAATCCGCGCCGTGGCGACGGTCCAGCTTTTCATTGAATGCTACGCTTAATATTTTTCCCAATTGGCCGCTGTCAATTATTTCCTTAATCTTCATCATTGCCGGCTGATATCTTACATTATGGGTAACAACGACTTTTTTTCCTGTTTCTTTTGACGCTTTCAATATCTGGGCGCATTGTCTCGCGCTTATACATAACGGTTTTTCCGAAATTACATTTTTGCCGGCATGAAGGGATTTTTTTATATAATCAGCGTGGGTGGTATCTTTTGTGCAGACAATCACTGAATCAACATCCAGTTCTTTTAAGGCCTTATTAAAATCAGTATATACAGGCAGATTAGCGCCGAGGATTTTATTAGCACCTTCAAGCCTCAGCCGGCTGTTGTCAAACAACCCGGCTAATTTAGCTGTTTTCTTAAAATCCTTCAGCAACGGCCTTGCAAACATACTCAAACCCCGGTTTCCCGGCCCAGCCAATAAATATTTAATCATAATATTTTCCCAATCCTTCCTGCTATGTAAGCGGCCTGCAGTTTTCTTATTTCAGATTTAAAATGCACATGATCACAAAATAAATTATTTCCAAGGTTTTTCGTAAACTTATAAAGGTCAATTGTTTGAATTTTATTTTCTGCCATCACTTTGTCCGCCACCCTGTTGTAAGTCAACACATCTTTATTGAACCTGCTGAAATCCTTAACTATTCTGTTGTGCCTTTTATCATCAACGGGCGTTATGCGCACCCAGATAACAATTCCAGCTTTTTTAAGTTCCGACAAAATTTCTTTGAGATTCTTTTCGTACTGCTTTATCGGTACCTGCTTTTCTGTTTTCCCTTTATTGAGCTTTATATCGTGCAGCCCGCAATTAAACAAAATGATATCATGTCTCAATAATTTGTTTTTATTGTTTTGCACAAACTTCAATACATTAATACTATCTTCGCCGTTGCCTTTTATGCGCGAATAACCGCATTTATCCTTAAGCATTTCCTTAAGATAAGGGCCGTAATGCATTGAAATACTGTCACCGATAACAAATAGTGGTTTCTTTTTCACTTCTTCCTTTCTAATACCCCATGCTACTTGATAGGAAAAGTTTGGGGTATCCTTCCTTTCTATTTCTTAAAAATCAGTTTCATGGCATTTTTATAGTACATTTTTTCCAGCACTTCTTTCGGTAAATCCAGGCCGTCTGCCAGATAGCAGCCCTTCCCGTAATAATACTTTCCTTCAGCGTCGTTATAAAGAGCCAGCGGTATATTTCTTGTATTAGTTTCATAAAATAGCCTGAACCTGTTTTGGAAAACAACCATTTCATCCGCGTCGTGCCCGTCTTCCTGGTCAGTGCCGTAAAGAATCCGGTCCTGGTATTTCACAAAAAAATCTTTTAATTCCTGAACATTCGGGAATTGAGACATCTCGCCCAGCCGGGCTGAACTGTCTACATAATAATTCGGGTAGGTATCCAGCATATAATATAAATAGACAAGGTTTTCCGGTTTGTCTCCCATGTGCGCGCTGATAAAAATTGTTTTCGGATTTTTACTGACTATATTTTCCAGTTCCCTCATAAGCGATTCTTTTTCCGGCACGCCAGATTTATCGTGAACTCCGTCTTTTCTCCAGAATGAATCCGGGTCGCCGGCGTGTATGAGTATCGGGATACCCAACTGCCCTATTTTTATCCAAATCGGGTCAATCCTGGCGTCATCCATGGGAATTCTTTTCCCGAATTTATCCTTTCTGCTCATGAATGCCGCCTGATGGATTTTTACACCTAAAGCACCTTTTTTAACCGCCTCATCCAAAAACTTTATTGTTTTTTCAGAAAAATCCGGTTCTTCAATATTTTTAAAATCAATACGTACAAAAGAAATAAATCTTCCCGGATATTTTTTCTTAAATTCATCTATTTTATTTAGCTGTTTCTCGTAGGCGCTCCCCTTTCCTAAATCTACCATCATCTTAATCCCGACTCTATCCATTCCTTTAATAAGTGTATCGGCACTATTTGGATTTATATGGCTATGCGCATCTATTATGGGAATTTTTCTTTTTTTCATATTTGTAAACATTTCAGGGTCGAATTGATTAAAGTCCGGCCGGGGCGTAATATAAAAATCCTGAGTCCTGTCAAATACTTTTGTATTCGTTACGGGGTCTTCAACACTAAATTTCAGGGTATATTGCCCATCATTTTTAAGTTTATAGTCCATGCTGATTATTTCACTGCTTTTTTTCTTTATGATAAATTGTTTGTCGGTTTTTGTAATGTTTTTTTCGGAATCAATTATTTCTAACTTCGCTGTCAGGGTTTTGTCTTCATCACTTGTATTTTCCATTTCCGTTTCAATCTTATCTGACAAAATATAATTTCTGCCAAAAAAGAAATCCCGTGCGGTAACAGCAGAAGATAGCTGTATCCCTTTTAGAACACCAAACCTTGAGGGGTTATGGGGGCTGCCGTAGGTAGGAGACCAACAAGTGCTTTCATACGGTTCAGCTTTAGCCCTGAACAAATTTAAACGAAAACTATTTTTATTAATGAAAGTAAAGTTACTAAAAGGAATTGCCATTTCTGCGACCCAGCAATCCTTTTCAATTGATGTTTTGACTTTAAAGTTACAATTCCAGTTATTATTGAATACGCAGTGTCCGAATACAATCTGGTCATAAATTGCACCCTTCGGATTAATTATTATGTGGTAAAAATCTTTCTGCTCATTGGCAGGATCAAGGAATACTTCTACCGAATCATCTTCCCAGAGAGGGCCGTCACGCTGGGCTTGTTCGGCCACCAAATCTTTAAGACCTGCATCAAAACATTTAAACGCAATATATAGGTTATTGTCATCATAAGAAATATAAGCAATGGTTTTCTGTTCAACTGTTTTTTCACCGTCTGATTGCATAAAATCACCAGTTTGAACTGAAGTTTTCCAGGCTTCATCAGTAAGCTTGCCGTCAATTACCGGGGCTGAAATTGCTTTCGAAATACCGATTTCAGGAACCGGTGTTTCTGCCGCCGCTTCAGCTTTTACCCAAACAAACGAAAACAATAAAACACTTAAAAAAAATAAATTATAAAACACTTTTTCCTCCAAATTATAAATATTAATTATTTTTTTGAATACTAACCTGCTTTTATCCCATGCCGGCTCATCTATTTTAACATCAATCTTAACGACAGTGTTTAATTTACAGTGAAGCAATATAGCATCTGCTTCATCTTCGGCAAAAACCGCCGAAGAACATCCCCTGTCGCGGGTCTCCCAATCTATGGGGAAATTGTGGATAACTTCTACAATCTATGGGGCAAACATTAAACCCAATTACCCCTAAAACCCACTTTTAACTTCTTTTTTTCTATAACATTTCTTGGTCATCC
>Ga0208977_1000292_pt1 | contig 47907 bp, 44 predicted proteins | sample RifOxyA2_FD_184030 | JGI IMG/M metagenome (GOLD analysis project Ga0208977, IMG submission 184030) | Groundwater microbial communities from Rifle, Colorado - Rifle Oxygen_injection A2 (SPAdes) | ecosystem: Environmental > Aquatic > Deep subsurface > Groundwater | place: Rifle, Colorado, United...
AATTGGAATACTTGATTTGAGAAAGAACAAAATTTTACGATTAAGGGGAAATGTGTAAACGATGTCCCCGGTCTAAACTGTAAACTATGTCCCAGTTGCACACTACGCCTATACTTCCCCATAGATTATAAAGACCCCTCCCCCTTCGCTTCGCTCATCCTCCGGAACCTGCCGCCCTCACTTTATCTGCCACTGGCAGCGTTCGGGTCGTCTTCGATTCCCTAAGAATAAATATTAGCGGGTGATGGGAATCGAACCCACGTCTCAAGCTTGGGAAGCTCGCATGCTACCATTGAACCACACCCGCGTTTGTCGCGCCCTAATAAAGGGTTTCCTCGCTTGCTAACGAAGGTAACGCTCGGCGCTCCACAAGGGAAACCAACGGTTTCCCGTTAATCGTCGTTCGTTGCTTTTAATTTCTACTAAATTTGAGAAAAGCAACTTACTGAACCCTTCCAAAATGAGTTTTTCATTTGTCGCGCCCTGACGGGTTCCCTCGCTTGCTAACGAAGGTATCGCTCGGCGCTCTACAAGGAAAACCAACGGTTTCCCATTCATCGTCGTTCGTCGCTTTATTGCCTATTAAATTTGAGTAAAGCAACTTACTGAACCCTTCCTGAAGGAGTATCTCTGATTGTCGCGCCCTGACGGGTTCCCTCGCTTGCTAACGAAGGTAGCGCTCGGCGCTCTACAAGGGTTTCCTCATTCAACCGGGAAACACTGAAAATTTCAATAAAAGAACAATATAATAATTTTAATTATATAAATAAATATCACTTGTTGCAAGTGAAGCAGAAAATAGAGATGTTAGTTTATAGCTGAACTGCGTTTAATTTTAGAAAGGTTTTTTCTTATCAGTGTTATTGCCTGCGGGGCGTTGTTTATTTTGCCAGACAATTGTGCTTCCTCTACGAAAGCCAGTACTTTCCCTACCAGCGGTCCGGACGGCAAATTAAGGGCTTTCATAACCTGATAACCGTCAATTAGTTTTGGTCTGGAAGATTTTATTTTATAATCAAAAAAACGTTTTGCAAACCTGTTTACAAAGATAGTATGCATTTCAATTTCTTTGGGTTTTGCGGTTACGCCAATATAAGACATCCTGTCTGCCAGAGATAAAAGCAGTAGGTCTATGGTTTCATCTCCCATGTCACGAAAAAAGCGGTATGTGGCCTTTTTGGAAAGCGTGCCTTTATGAAAGTTCTGCGCTACATTGCCCGGCCGCATATGGCTTTTAACCAGTTTTTCAGCTATCTGCACTTCTTTGTTGCTGAAGCGCAACCGCTGAAGTATTTTTTTTATTTCTTTTGAACCTTCAGCTTCATGGTTAAAAAATCTTATTCTTCCATCAATTCTGGCTACAGTACCAGGTTTACCGCAGTCATGAAACAGAGTAGTTATTTTAAAAAGCGGAAGTCTTAAGGCAACATGATTCGAGATCTTTTTATGTAATTCCGGGGTGGCCCAGGTGTGTTCATTTATTAGTTTTTCTAAACTCGATAGCGTTTGTTTGGAATGCTGCCACAAACCTTCTGGATGAAAGTAGAATTTTCTTGAACTTTTTTTCATTTTAGATATTTCAGGAAATATGATTTCAAACAATTTCTGTTCATCAATCTTATAAATAAAGCCTGATGCGTTTTTAACCGCAAAGATTTTTACCAGTTCTTCCCTTATTCTTTCTTTTGCGGGTTTTGAAATAAGTTTAGCGTGTTTTTTTATTTGTTTTTCGGTTTTTGGTTCTACGGTAAAGTCCAGTTCTGCTGAAAACCTGTAAGCACGTAATAGTCTTAACGGGTCATCCTTGAAATTCTTTTCTGTTATGGCCCTGATAGTTTTGGTATGTATGTCACTTACCCCGTTGAACGGGTCTATAAGCTTAGATTTAAACGAATGAGTGTCCATTGACAGCGGCAGGGACATGGCATTAATCGTAAAATCTCTGCGGGCTAAATCTTCTTCTATGTTTTTCCCCGCCATTAAAGAAAAATCAAGCGTGATAATACCGGCTTCCTGTTTTAAAACAATTCTGTAAATCCTGTTTACATTATCTAAAGTGATTACTCTGCATTTAAGTCGTGTTGCTACGTGTTTTGCCAAAGCCAGCACGTTTCTGCTGACTACAAAGTCTATATCAGAGCAAGGCTTTTTAAGCAGAATGTCACGCAGGTAACCGCCAACAATCCATACTTTCTGGTTCGATTTAGTTTCTTGTTTGATTATTTGCAGTATTTTATTCATATTTTTTATTTGAGATTTTGAATTTGAAATTTGAGATTATTTTATTCCACTCCTCTAAGTTTCGGGTCAAGCGTATCTCTAAGGAAATCTCCAAAAATGTTGAACGCAAGTATTAAAAGAAACATGGCGCCAGTTGCTCCGGTAAGCTGCCACCATACGCCTCGTGCCAGTTCTACTTTTGCGTCGTTAATCATTATGCCCCAGCTGGGCATATCCTGGGCACCTAACCCCAGGTAAGACAGAATTACTTCCGATTGAATTGCATAAACAAACCTTAATGAGAAATTGATTATAACAATATGAAATACATTAGGCAATATGTGTATAAAAATCTGCCTTAAAGAACCTGCCCCCAGTGCTTTAGCTGCCAGCACATATTCTCTTTCACGGTGTTTGATAAACTCGCTTCTTATCAAACGGCAAAGAGATACCCACGTAGTAAGCCCCAGCGCCAGATAAACTGCATACAATCCCCTGCCAAGCACTAAACTAAGCGCCATAATTAATAGCAGACCCGGCACGGAATCAAGAGTGGTATAAAGCCAGACGACAAATTCATCTATTTTTCCACCAAAAAAACCTGATATGCAGCCTAACAATACTCCTATCGGAATAGCAATAAATGAAGATACAATACCGACTGAAATGGCTACACGTGTACCATGAAGAATTCTTGAAAATACATCTCTTCCCAGGTAATCTGTACCGCAGATATGGCTGGCAGACGGCGGCTGGTAGCTTTCTGTGTAATTTACTTTATCAAAATCAGGCAAAAGCAGGCCTGCCTGTGTAAATAAAGCTACAGCGAAATATAAAATAATTATTGCCAGTGATATTCTGGCAATCTTGTCTTTTTTTAATCTTTTTGAAAGTTCGCTAAACATAAATTTCTCTAAAAACTGTATGAGATTGGACAACAATCAGGCATATGAAAGTCGCGGCGTGATCAGGGGATCTCGCCCTACATAGTGCGTGGCATAAGTTTATTGTAGGGATTGTTCTCCGAACTCCACAAGAGTGTCTGATTCCAGATTACAGGATAATCTATCAGACCGAACAATCCGGTATATAAAAATTTCGGCGTGCCTGGAAAGCCCGCCCTGCTTATGCACTAACTTCATTTCAGCCTTACTCTCGGGTCTACTACCGAATATAAAATATCTGAAAGTGTATTAAAAATTACATAAATCAAAGCGCCAGTAAAAGTCATAAACTTTACCACAGGAAAATCTGAATTGGCAATAGCGTTTATTGTCATATTTCCTAATCCCGGAATGCCAAAAAAGTTTTCAAGCAGTAATGAACCGGTATAAAGGTATGGAATCACAATTACAAGCGCTGTAATAATGGGTATCATGGCATTTTTAAGTACGTGTTTAAAAAGTGTTTTTTGCGGGCTTAATCCCTTGGCGTAAGCTGTGCGCACATAGTTCTGGTTTATTTCATCCAAAATTACAGTTCTGAAAAAGCGCACATCAGAGCCCAGTGAATTTATTATCCATATAAGAGCCGGTAATATAAGGTACGGGATAGCGTTAATTCCGCTTTCATATCCAGAAATAGGAAGCCAGCCCATTTTATAAGCCAGAATATACTGGCCGCCGATAATGTATGCAAGGACGCTTATGCTCATACCTAAAACGCTGGCAATTACCGTAAATCTGTCTATCAGGGTATTGCGGTAATAAGCGCAGATAAACGCAATTATCAGCGCTACAATCACGCCTATTATAAAGGAAGGCACTGCTAAAGATAGCGACGGTACAATGCCGTCAGCTATCATAGTAGTGATTTTTTGTTTTGAAGAATAACTTCTGCCGAAATCAAATGTGATTACTTGTTTGATAAAAAAAACAAACTGGGAATCAAATGTTTTTATTATCTCCGCATTTTTCAGAGCTTGAAAATCAATAAACAGAGATTTATCAAAACCGTATTCGTGTTCAAATTCTTTTATCTGTTCCTGAGTGGCGTGTTTACCCAGCATCTGGTAAACGGGATTCCCTCCTACTACGTTAAAAAGAAGGAACGTAATAAGAATTATTCCGAACAATATTGGAATAGCATAAAGAATGCGGCGGATGATGTAGTTGAGCATAGTTTTTTAGAATCTTTCTTTCAGCATTTTGGCGCGTTCCTGCGTATCAATTCTGTAATATTTCAGCAGATTGGTGGCTACGTCATTGGGTTTATAATTTTTTACCCATTGCTGGCTTAACGCAAACGACATTCTATGCGCGCCAAATATCCAGGGACAGTCAGAGGTGACAATTTTTACCATCTGTTTATAAATTTTTGTTCTTTCGCCAGACGGCGGCATAGTGCTTATTTTTTCATAAAGCCGGTCAAATTCAGGGTTTTTATAATTTGTATTATTCTGCCCGTTTGCTGCATTTGGCCCGTAAAACAACTGCAGAAAATTTTCTGCGTCAGGATAATCTGCTCCCCAGGCAAGCCCGTAAATCTGGCCTTTTTTCTTATTTAATTTATCCAGAAATTCTGGCCAGGTATTATAGTTTACATTAACCTTTATGTTTACAGCTTCCATTTCTTTTTTAAACAGTTCGGCCCATTGCCTGTCTATCGTCCCTGAACCGCTTGCTTCAAAAGCAAGCGCCGGCAGCCCCTTACCTTCGGGATACCCTGCCTGGTCCAGTAATTGTTTTGCTTTCTCAAGGTCAAAACTCTGATAAGGGTTTTTAAACTCCGGGTCATAACCGTCAAGGCCCGGTGGAATAGGTCCCTGGGCAGGTATAGCACGGCCGTTATAAAACAAATCAATAACCTTGTTTATATCGTGGGCTAAACAAATTGCCTGCCTTAACTTTAAATTTTTGCCTAATACCGGGTCTTCCATATTGAACCCTGTGTAAGTTACATCAAGCATAGGAACTTTCCATAGTTTTATACCTTTTTCCTGCAGCTCTGGCATAAGTTCCTTGGAAGCGTTTATAGCGCTTGAATAACTGTCTTTGGGTATGCCTGAACGGTCAATGTTTCCTTTAAGAAAGTTCAGCCAAAGCGGTTGTTCTTCAAGATAAACAATGTATACTATTCTATCTATAAAAGGAATTTGTTTACCGGTATCAACAAGCAGTCCATTTGTTTTATCAGTGGTTTCGCCGGTTACCGGGTAAAACTCCTGTCTGAAAGTTGGGTTTTTATCAAAAATAATTCTTGAGTTTCTGGTCCATTTGGTTAGTTTGTAAGGGCCCGTGCCTACCGGATGGTTTAAAAACTCCTGGCCGTAAGTTTCTACGGCTTCATTGGCAACAACCGCGGTATACATCATAGTTAAGGTATACAAAAATTGCGGGTGCGGTTTTGTGAGTTTAAACCTCAGGGTATATTTATCAACAGCTTTTAAACCCGCAACATCTATGGTGTAATCTGTTTTGGGGCTGTCTTTTGTTTTTTCACGGAATTCATTTAACCCTTCTATGCGGCCGTCAAATACCCACCAACCGGTAGAACGTGTATTCATATCTGCAATTCTTTTGAATGAATATACAAAATCATCTGCCGTGAGTTCTCTGCCTTTGGAGCCTGGAAAGCATTTATCATCCTGGAAGATTACTCCTTTTTTGATTTTAAAAGTATAAGTAAGCCCGTTTTTTGATATTTCAGGCATCCCGTCAGCAAGCAGTGGTTCAACTTTATAGGGTCGTTCAAGATAGGCATACTGAAGCAATGTTTCATAAATTTGTGCCATAGCGGTATGCGAATACAGGTCTTCTGCATAGGCCGGGTCAAAACCTTTTATATCGGTTTGCATTGGCAGGCGGATAATATTATCCGTGCCTGTTTTATTCGCGCATCCGGTAAAAAGAAAAAAAGATAAAAACAAACACGCAAGTAGTGTGTTTTTGCCATGCAATAAAACTAACCAGAAGTTGTCATTCCCCGGCTTGACCGGGGAATCTACGGCTTTAAAATCCCTGGATTCCCGCCTGCGCGGGAATGACAAAGAAAAATTATTGTCACCAGATTCAAGCTGTCTAATTACTTTAAGTTTATACATGATACTTTATGACCTCCATTTATTTCTTTTAGTTCCGGTACTGTTTCCCCGCACTCTGGTTTAGCTTCCGGGCACCTGGGGTAAAACAGGCAGCCGCCGCCAGCGGCGGCTGCTGAAATATCATTTATTTCAGCCTTATTCTTTTTATGTTCTTCCGGTAAAGATGAAAACAATAATTTCGTATACGGGTGAAGCGGATTACTAAACAATTCTGCCGTATCGGCAAACTCTACCAGCTTTCCCAGATACATCACCGCTATTTTATGGCTTAAATACCTAACAACGCTTAAATCATGCGATATGAAAATATAACCAAGTTTAAACTTTTCCTGCAAATCAATCAAGAGGTTGATTATCTGCGCCTGTACCGATACATCAAGAGATGAAACCGGTTCATCACATATAATATAGGAAGGATTCAAAGAAACCGCCCTGGCTATGCCTATCCTCTGCCGCTGGCCTCCGGAAAACTCATGCGGGTATTTACCGGCTAGTTCACCGGAAAGCCCCACCAGTTCAAGTAGTTCTTTAGCTTTCTGCTTCCTGTGTACGCCTTTTAGTTCTGAGTGAATAACCAGCCCTTCGGTAACAACGGATTCTATTTTCATCCTTGGGTTAAGGCAGCTATACGGGTCCTGAAATATTATCTGTACTTTTTTTCTGTAAGTTTTTAATTCAGCGTTGTTTAAACCAAACACATTTTTCCCTTCAAAATACACCTCACCGCCGGTTGGTTCAATAAGTTTTACAATAGTCCTGCCCAGAGTAGTTTTGCCGCAGCCGGATTCACCTACCAGCCCTACAGTTTCGCCTTCAGTTACCGCAAAAGAAACATCATCCACTGCTTTAAGTTTACGTTTAGGAGTAGAAAAGATGTTTGCCAGGGCGCCGCTTTCACGGATAGTGTAATGTTTGGATAAATTTTTAATTTCAAGCATAAAATGGTTTATACGTTTATAGGTTTATAAGTTGACAAGGAAAAACACGATAGTTATAAACATGTCATCTTATCAACAATTTCATTTACTTCATCGCTTCATCGCTGCAGTACACATCATCGCTTATTATAAAGCCAGCAGGCTGTTTTATGTTCTTTTTCTATTTCTTTGAGTTCCGGTTCTTCTTTTTCACAAATTGCCATCTTATGCGCGCAGCGCGGGTGAAACTTACACCCGTTTGGCAAATCCCATACATCGGGCACTCTGCCTGGTATGGTCGCTAACCGCGTGCCCTTTCCCCGCAAAGAAGGCAAAGTTTCAAATAACCCTTTTGTATAAGGGTGCAGAGGATTTGCGTAAAGCAGGCTGCTTAGGCCGTCTTCTACTATCCTGCCGGCATACATTATGGCCATAGTGTCCGTTATATCTTTAAGCACACTTAAATCATGGGAAATAAAAATAATTGACAGTCCCATCTCTTTCTGTATTTTTTCCAGCAGGTCCAGTATTTGTGCTTGTACGGTTACATCCAGCGCGGTTGTAGGCTCATCCGCTATAAGCAGTTTTGGTTTGCAAGCCAAAGCCATGGCTATCATGGCTCTCTGCTGCTGGCCTCCGGAAAGCTCATGAGGATACTGGCCAAACCGCATTTCCGGGTTTGGAATACCCACCTTTGAAAGCATATCTACAGCTATTATTTTTGAATTGTTTTTAAACTCAGGAGTGTGTAATTCTATTGCTTCAGTAATCTGATTGCCTATTGTGAAAACGGGGTTTAATGAGGTTTGCGGGTCCTGGAAAATGATTGATATCTCTTTTCCGCGGATATGGCGCATATCTTTTTCAGGTTTATTGGTAATATTTTCGCCATTGTAAACTATACTTCCTCCGGTTATTTTTCCGGGAGCAGGCACCAGCCGCAGAATTGAAAGCGCTGTCAGGCTTTTTCCGCACCCGCTTTCACCGGCAATGCCCAGAGTTTTACCCTGTTGAAGCGTAAAAGATACGCCGTCTACCGCTTTGGATATGCGGTTATCAGCATAAAAATAGGTTTTAAGGTTGTTTACTTCAAGTAACATAGGTTTTTGATTAGGTACAAAATAAAGTTAACAGTTATTCTTCTGAATTGTAACCAAAATTATAATGACATCCAATGTTAATATAATCTGAAGACGATTCTTCAATATTAAGGTCACTTAGAGGTATTATAAAATTAATATTATTTAATGGTATTACGCAACCTAGTTCTATTTTTAACTTAAATACTTTATATTGCGGCCATAAAACACCCAATCCTAAATTGTTCACGACATATGTGCTATTTCCTTCTATACCTTCATAACTATATTGGGGAAGGTTTGTTGATACATTAGTTTTTATTTTATATGAGGTTACGCCAAACCCAAAAACACCATATAAAAAGTCATAAAAATAACTTTTTTTATTTAGCGAAAACGTAAACAATTCTGACTTAATATTTTCAGAAACATAATATCCATTACCTGTCATCAGGTTATTTGTCAGATTATTTGAGTAATTTGAAATCTTCATTCCGTAAGCAGAATTGCTGTGATCTTGCCTGTCATTTATCCAGCATTCAAACTCATAACCCTTCCCTCCGATTGGCAATGAGTTTTTCCATTTAGAAATAGGCATAAAATTGGTATTAAAATTACTTGTAAAATCACTCCACAGCCTTGATGATCCATATGAAATAGAAGTAGTTAAAGGATAATCGCTATCTTCAGGTTCATAGGGTTCATTGTCAGGAACAAATCCAAATGTACTTATATTAAATTTATACATGGGTTCATGGTCATTTTTATCCGATTTTTTGTTTTTTATGGTGTCAAATGGATTTTCCATGATACTTGATCTACTACTTGATGACTGGCGGGTGGTATCAGATTCATTATGAAATTCTGACCGTTCAGTTAATATTCGGCCATCTTTATCTTTGGTTTCAGTAACCCTATATACAGTGCCGCTATGGATACACCCAATAAAAAATGGAACGAAAAATATTAAAATAAATCTTTTCTTCATAAAAATTAATTTCTTTATAAATATCCCATTCATTATGCCATTCACGAAGTTATTATACTATTCGTTTCCATTTGGCTGATTGACCAAGTGATTCATGAGATATTATCACGTTTATTATCATGTTTATTCAGTTATTATCACGTTCTTTCAAATCAAGAAATCTAGTTCTAATTGCGGGTTTTTGGATTTCACTTCTTTTAATATTTCCTGAACCAAGGAAATTGCATCAGAGAATGCTTTTTTTGATTCTCCTTTTGAAAGCAATGTTCCTGCCTGGTATGTCAAGTCATTTCTTTTTCTGCGCATGGTTTCAAATTGTTCGGTTAAATCTTTATATTTGTCTCCCAAAATTGCGCTGGTTATCTCAACTACCGTTTTATGCTGAGCTCCATCAGAAGGAGTATAGCCCTTTAAAAAAACCAGGGCTCGTCCTGCCTTCAACATTGCTGTGTAAGCTAATAAATAGGTTGCTCTTTGGGCAATATCAACAATTGTCTTTGCTTCTTCCAAATCTAAAATAGCTTCTTTAAGCAATGCTTCTATTTGAATAATACCAACACTCTGCTTTTTTAATTTACCTTGTTTTTCCAAGGCAATAATTAGCTTGTCAATCATTGAAACTACCTCTTAGGACAATCTTTTTGCCATTTAAGACTAAATCAAGGAAGGACCCTGCCTTTTTTCTTTCTTTTTCAAACTCTTCTTTTGAATAGTAATTAAAATTTATTTCTCTGTTTAGTTTTGATTCCAGCTCACGTATTTTATTGGTAAGGTCATTTACAGGAAACTTGCCTACAAGCAGCAAATCTATATCAGAAGTTTTCTTTTCTTTATCCTTGGCATAAGAACCATAAATACAGGCAAATGTAATGTCTTTATACAAACCAACAAGGTTTTTTAAACTGCCTTCCACCCCTTCTGTTTTAAAAATTATTTTCTTATATTCAGCATAAAGCGGGTATTTCTTGTTTAATGAATAGAATTTAAGTTTTCCTCTGGTTGTAGAACTGTAAAGACCGTCTTCTTCCAATCTTTTAAGCTCCCTTGAAAGATTGCCGGGGTCTTCATCTATAAACAGCGCTAATTCCCTTAAATAGTAGGCTTCATCCGGGTGTGTGAATGAATAGGCTAAGAGTTTTTTTCTGAGGTTTGTTTTAAGCAGTAAAGACATATTCTTTTAGCTCCATTGTTGTAATATTTACATCATGTGTTGTATATTATACAACATGAAATAGTGGAAATCAAAGCCCCGCATATTACCACCTATTAAATTACCTAATTCAAACTATTGTTACCCAATTAAACATTTTTTAAGCTGAATATTGATAATATACCATTCATTATGCCGTTCACAAAGTTACTATACTATTCAAACCAGGTTTCAACCGGAATTGAAACAAATTCTTCAGTTTTTATGCCCTGCTCACCTATGAGCAGATTTTTAACTGTTTTGAATTTCTTTGAGAATAAATCAATACCGGGCAAATTTGTTTTCCTGTTTCCACTTTTTACTTCTATGGCAACCAATGATTTCCCTTTATTGAGCACGAAGTCAACTTCACGATTATTTCCAAGCCAGTAAAACAGTTTAATATTTTTTCCTTTTACATTGTTTACAAGGTAAGAGCCGACTGCTGATTCTAAGAGTCTGCCCCACAATTCTTTGTTTTTGAAAGCTTCCTTAAAGGTTAAATCCAGATGAACGGACAACAGAGCATTGTTTAGGACCTGAAATTTTGGGCTTGATCCTCTCTGACGTATGTGCTGGCCTGAATACTTTTGTAGGCCGGTCAATAACCCTGCTTTTTCCAGTAAATCAAGATAGTGGGCTAGTGTTGTTGTGTTGCCGGTATCCTGTAATTGTCCAAGCATTTTTTGATATGAAAGGATTTGTCCCGAATAGGCGCATCCTAACTCAAATAATCTTTTAATCAAGGCAGGTTTATCAATTCTTGTCATTAAAAGAATATCTTTTGAAATAGTTGTTTCAATAAGTGAGTCCAGGATATAATTTTTCCAACGGGTTTCATCCTCAACAAGAAGCGCGCTGCCAGGATAACCGCCAAAAAATATAAATTTATCAATATCCCATCCAAAAGCGGCTTTCATTTCGTTAAAAGCCCAGTGTGTTACATGTAATACTTCAAATCTTCCGGAAAGGCTTTCTGTTAATCCTTTTTGCATTAACAATTGTGATGAACCTAAAATTATTACAGGCAAATTTGTTTTGTTGGCAGTATCCTCATCCCATAGTTTTTTTACGGTTTCTGACCAGTTTGTGATTTTTTGTATCTCGTCAAGTACCAACAATGTTTTTTTATTAGAGGTTTTAGCTTTTGCCCTAGCAGTTTCCCATTGTTGTTCAATCCAAGTTGTGTTTTTTAAAGCAGGTTCATCTGCTGCTGCATAATGGTTGGGTAAATCAATCTCGTCAACTATTTGTTTGGAAATAGTAGTTTTACCGGTCTGTCTGGGACCCACTAATACCTGAATAAATTTCCTTTTTTCATTAATTCTATTTAATAATTCATTGAAAACATGTCTTTTATACATAGTTGTCCTCCGGATTAAGCTAAAAGCTGCACTTGGTTTTACATTGAGTAATTTTACTCAATACATTGAGTAAAGTCAAGAAGGGTTAAAAAAAAGAAAAACATTCGTTGTAGTGAGAGTAGGTTTTCAGGTTGTTTAGTAACAATTAATCCACCGTAAGAAAAATGGATAATCTTCAAGTAAGGCCATTGTTAGTAACCACATCGAGAAGAATTCTTGTTCTCAATTACGGCAGTATTCCGAATGCAATTAATAAAAGGAAATCGTCGGAACAGTTTTGAGTAATAATCTACTGGAACGACTTATTTATTATGTTGTTTAATTCAAAAAACATAGATTTGTTATTGTTTTTAGAACAATATATTTTATTGATTTTGTTCATTTTGTTGTTATTTGCATGATTGTTTTTACAATCTTGAATATATTATTTATGAATAATAGATCAAAAACCAAAATTATGTCGATGCATTTGCGGATAAAAGAGCCAATATATGAAAATTAAAATCAACAAAACAGCAATAATAAGGAGAATTTTAATGGCTAAATCTTCGCTAATGCTTTGCTCAGAATAGTTTACAGTATTTCTAAAATTATCTCCGCAAAATGAACAATAAGTATCTCCAGTACTGCCTTCGCTTCTGCAATTTATACAAAATATTGTATTTTTTTCAATTAAATCTGTTTCAGATGGTTTCTCTACGGAAATACTATCTTTATTATTGTTTTTTTTGAAAATAAAGAAGTTTTCTATTTTAAGTATCAGATATATTTTTACAATTTTATTGTGTATTCTTAAGTTTGTTTTAAACCGTAAGGACATATCTGGGTACTCCATTGTTGTGACAATTACATCATATATTGTATCTCATGCCAGCATGGAATAGTAAGAATCAAAAGTGTTGTTGGATGCATTACAGTGTCTTCTTTGAACTTTTGATAATATAATAAATTACTACGCTCATAAGAGCTGCAAAAAAGCACCATACAGATGTTACGAATTGCGTAAAAAATATGACTGTAACCACACCTGATAATAACATGAGCATGCCAAGAATGTATATTTTCTTAGTACTTAAAACAAACAAAGGAACTACCGCTGCCACCAAATACAAGAAAAAAAACGTTATGGCAGATGCAGTCGGCGTAAAAGCCTGATATTGAATATGATAACTCTTTATTTGTGCGTGAGGGTGTTGAAATAACAAACCGCAGCCGTAATATAGCGCAACAATAATTCCAATTCCCAGTAAAATATAAAGTATTATTCTGCGTTTCCCGCTTTCTTCCATTAATAAAACTGATATGGGTATAAGCAGAGGCCAGCAAACCTGCGCCATTACTAAAAATATGTATGTCGCTGCTTTTTCAATCGCAATATACTCTGTGTTTGGCAATACCAGCCACAAAACACCTTCTACAAATTGCTGGAATGCAAAAAATATAGGAATACTGGCAAAAACAATTTGGGAAGGTTTAGATACTTTTTTAAGCGTTAGCGTTCCAATAACAGACAGAATAGCGCTTCCTGTAAAACTTGCCCCGGCTGAAAAACACATTAATTTTTCCTTAAACTAAAAATATAAATATGATGACGCTTACTTCGCTCTTCGACTATCCTAAAGGACTCCGTAATTCATGCTTTGCATGGATTACTTCGCCTTATTCTGGCCGCGGGGTACCCAGGTAATCTGATACTTAGCAAACTTATTTAGCAAATTACGTACCTGGCTTCTTAAAATGCGCAATTCAGCTTTTTTGCATTCATATTCCCCTGTTACCTGTTTCACAATAAGCTGGCTGTCACCGTAAATATCAAGCTCAACGTCTTCAGTTGATTTGAAAGCGCTTAAGCCGTTTATCAGCCCGTTATATTCCGCTTCCGGTACGGTGGTTTCATTAGGCAATTTAATAGTCTCTTCCGTTTGTTTGCCTGCTTCATCAATAATTACGAACGTACAGCTGGTACTTTGCGGTGTCTTATTGCCGTCAAAATATAAAGTGATTTTTTTCATTTCCTCTCCAATTCATTTTTTTATATTCTTATAGGGTTAATTCATTGATTTTTATGTGAGCAACATAACAGCTGTTTATGAGCAAAAAGATTTTGGGGTTTTCATCGAGGACTGTCTGAGCCCTGTTATTTATTAAGTAACGGGCGAGTTCCGCAGATGCCAAATATCTTTGAAGCGAATAGCTTAAGTTGCGAACAGAAAATCAATGAACTTAAAATGCTGCGGTCCCGTTGTTTTCTTTTATAAACGAATAAGGTGATGCGAACTGCGAGTCCGCGTTTTTCGGAAAGAATGTTTTCAAGCACATTGAGCAATCAAAGCGAACGTTTTTTGTAGAAAATGTTCCTGAGCACTCTTTATAACCCTAATATCTTTACTATCACTCTTTTTTTGCGCTGTCCATCAAACTCTGCATAAAAAATCTGCTGCCAGGGGCCAAAATCCAGCTTCCCTTTAGTTATCGGCACAGTAACTTCATGGTGAAACAACGTGCTTTTAAGGTGCGCATCCCCGTTATCTTCACCAGTCCTGTGATGTTTATAATCCGGCAAATCAGGCGCTACCTTTTCTGCCCACTGCATCAGGTCTTCTTTAATGCCCTCTTCTTCATCGTTAATAAACACGCCTGCGGTAATATGCATAGCGCTTACCAGAGCCAGCCCTTCTTTAATACCGCTTTCATCAATGGCAGCTTGTACTTCATCGGTAATATTTACAAATTCTTTTTCTTTTTTTGTGCAGAACCACAGGTATTTGGTATGCGCTTTCATTAGTATTTCCTTTTGTACTTGGCGAATAGTAATTCGCCCGCTACAGGTATCAAATCATTTTTTGTTTTTGACCAGCTTCTATAATCCTTAAGTTTAAAATCTTTTTTTGAGCCATATTTACTCATCGCTAAATCAGAAATCCCGCACATTGCATCTGCGCAGTTAAGGCAGTTGCCTGCGCAATCTGCGGCCGGGTAAAATTTATCCCCCCTGCGTTTATAAATGGGTATATCTATGCCTTCGCAGTTTCTGGAGGACATAAACTCGCGGTTTAAACCTGGAATAATCCCCTCACCCGCACCCTCTTCCGCAGGGGGCGGGGGTAAAATTGACTGTGCATATTCCATACAAAGTGCAAAGGTAACTTTATGTTTATCGCACTCATTGCGCAGAAAATCAAAGATTCTTTTGCGATAGTCTATTTTAGCATTTATATAGCCAATTTTTTCTATATAAAGCTGTTTATAATCGTAATACACGCTATTGCCGAAATGTTTTTTTATATTTTCAAGAAACCAGGAAGCTGTTTTCGGGGCAATATCAACAACGCTGGTTATTATATGTTTTGCTCCGGAATCTACTGCTTTAGAAACAAGCGCTGATAATGTCTTTTTTTCATCTGTAACAAACGGAAATACCGGGTCTATTCTGCAGACAGCAAAAATATTGTTTTGAGCCAGGCGCGTCAGATTTGTAAAAAGTTCTTCTGTAGAAGTTCCGCCGGGTGCTAGGATTTTGCGCAGCCTCTCATCAGTAGTAAGTATAGAAACCTGGCCGAATGAATGTTTCTGCTTTTTTATGGAATCTATTACACTTTCCGGGACTTTGCATTTAGTAATAAACTCTATTGGTATGTTTCTATTTACAAAAACATCTATTATTTTCTCAGATAAGCGGTACTTTTCATTTATTTTCTGAAACGGATCAGTTACGGGGCTTAAGTAACCGCAGGAAGCAACATCTATAGAATCCAGCTGGCGGGCAACAGTAAGGTCAAAATCTTTGCTTACAAATATCGTACCATCGCTATGAAACGCTTCAAAATATCCCGGTAAAGCCCGCGTATAACAATAAAAACAGTTTACTCCGCATCCATTATAAGGGTTTATCAGCATTCTTTCTGCGGTACATTCCCGTTTGCCGGCGTACCAGCCGTGCAGTTCTTTTTTGGTTTCTAAAAGTACATGCGGTACCGGTTCTTTGATAATGGTTAAATTGTCAGAGTTCATTAAATTTATTTTCTTATCAACCTATAAACCTATCTTTTGTGTTTTTGTCTTTTCTTATCAACTTATCATCTTATCAACTTATAAACTGTTTTTATATCTTCCACAGTTTTCTAAGTTCTCTGTCTAACGCAAGCTCATCTTTTTGTGATATTTGTTGTTTCGGCTGGTTTTTGGCAGGCACGGAATATTTTTGTTTTGGTTTTATAAATTCCTTTACGTATAGCAGCTGGGCGCCGTGAATTTTGCAGGAACTTCTTAAATCCCGGTCATCAGTTACTACGACAATATCTCCGGGCTTGCTTGAACGTTTCACCATTCGTTGGATATGATCATCGGCAGATTCGTTCTGTGAAAACATTACATCTATATTATCGCCGGTTATTTTTGTGATTGAAAACAGGAAGTCATCACCTTTGCCGTCAAATACAATGGTGGCCTTATTTCTTGTGTTGCCCTGCGGGCGCTGGTATTTAAGGATATTTATCAGCCCTTCACGGCCGTCTTTTAGCTTAATATCCATATACTCAGGGATTTGTTTGACTACGTTGTACCCGTCAATAATGTAATGCGGCATGATGATATGGTTTATTTCTCCGGGGAGATTTGAACGTACACGTAGTTTCCGGAAAAGTATTTGTTTATTACTTCTTTTATGTCAGCCGAAGTTATTTTTTCCAGTTCAGAGGCATAAACATCATCGTATTTATAGCCTTTGCCTATAGTTTCCCACCAGCCCAGGTACCAGCACTGCCGGGAATTTGTCTGATGGTCCAGTAAAAATGTGCCCTTGATGTACTTCTTGGCGTCTTTAAGGCGCGCTTCATCAATAGGCCGGGTTTTTAATTCGTTTAGGATGGTATTTACTTTTTCTTTTGCCAGCGTAAGAGACGATTTATCCAGCCCGATATAAATTACAAAAGATGACTGGGCTTTTCTTGACGGGTAAAAAGAGCTTACTTCATAACCCAGTCCGGCCTTTTCCCTAAGTTCCTGAAAAAGCAGGCTGCTCATGCCCCCGCCTAAATACGTATTTAACACTTTTAGTTTTGTGTAATCATTATTTGATATTTCCGGTACCAGAAAACCATACATTAGATATGCCTGCTCAAATTTCCCTTTTTGTTCCTCTGTTTTCTGCTGGGCTGTTACTATGGGGAGCGTAGTAACCGGTGTTTCCCCTTTGGACAGTCCTGCAAAAGACTTATTTATGGCTTTCTTTATTTCTGCTAAAGATATATTGCCGGTGACAACCATTAAAATATTCTGTGACCCGTAATACTTTTTGTGATATGCCACCAGGTCATTCTGGGTAATTTTATCTACGGTTTCCAATGTGCCTGACGGGATATTTGTATATGGATGGTCCTGATACAGATTTTTCTTTAACAAATCAAAAGTAACTTCAAAAATGCTGTCCTGCCGTGAGCGGATAGAAGCTTTGGTGACGGTTTTTGCTTTTTCCAGTTCATCAGCCGGAAAGGACGGGTTTAAAAACACATCTGCTAAAAGGTCAAAAGCTTTGGTAAAGTATTTTTGTGTAATATCCAGGTCTATTTCTGAGTAATCTTCTACACAGCTGGCGCTTAGGTGCCCGCCCATAGACTCTATTTCCGTGGCAATCTGCTCATTGGTTCTGGTTTTTGTGCCTCTGGTTAAGAGCTGTTGGGTCAGGTTAGTTAAGCCCAGCTTTTCCTTTGGGTCATTGGTACAGCCGGTTTTTAAAAACAGTTTAACGCTTATTATAGGAAGCGGGCCGGTCTTTTTGTGGATTAACGTAAGCCCGTTATCAAACTGGATTTTAGCTATTTCTGATGAATTTGCCATTGAAAATAAACCTCCGGTTAGTATTAGTGTAAGCGCAAGAAAACGCATCTTCATTATTTTTCCTCCGGTTCAACTACCGTTGTAGTAAGGCCGGTGTAATAAACAGTTAAAAACTTTTTCATATCTTTATGGGTTACTTTATCAATGTTTGTTATATAGTTTTCCAGGAAATCCAGCTTGTTTACTATCAGCCAGTAGCCCAGGGTTTGCGCCTGGTTGTTAATGGTTTCAAACTGATAGTACCAGCTGCTTTTAATAAGTTCTTTGGCTTTTTCTATTTCCTGCGGTGTTATTTTTTCATTTATAACTTTGTTAAGTTCATTGGATATTTCCTGCTGTACTTTTTCTACGTTTTTCGTTTCACAAAGCGCAGAAACTAAAAACATGCCGCTGCCCAGCTGGGTATAATAACTGCACCCGACAGTATAAACAAGTTGTTTTTCTTCGTACAAATTGCGGTTTAACCGCGAGCTTCTGCCGGAGCCCAGAATAATGCTTAAAATGTCGCCCGCGTACTGGTATTTTTCCTGTTCCAGTTCAGGCCCCAGAAACCCGGTAATGAAATATGCGTGCTGGACGTCTTTTTTTATTCTTTCAGTAACCGGTGCTTTGGGCGTTTCAATAAGGTCTGTGCGTTTAGTCACCCCGCTGGAAATAAACGTGCCGAAAGATTTTGTAACGGTTTTTTTTACAGCCGGCGCTTTTACGTCCCCTGCAATCAGCAGATACATATTGTTGGGTACATAAAACTTTTTATAGTAGGCAATTATTTCTTCCCGTGTCATATTTGATACGGTTTCATTAGTACCTATAATTTCCCATTTGTAAGGCGTCTGGGAATAAAGCTGTTTATTAAAATTTTCAAACATTACATGGTCCGGGTGGTCCTGTGACCTTTTTATTTCTTCAAGTATTACTTTCAGCTCTCTATCAAGTTCTTCCGGCGGAAAAGTAGCTTTCTGGCCTGCCAGTTCGCAGATAATGCTAAGCGCATCTTCAAACCCTTCCGTAGGAATATCAATATAATAATAAGTAAATTCCTTTGAGGTAGCCGCGTTTATGTACCCGCCGTAAGATTCTACCACGCGGGATATTTCACCCAGCGGGTATTTTTCGGTACCTTTAAAAAGCATATGTTCCAGTATGTGCGATATGCCGTTGGTTTTTGTGGTTTCATCTATGCTTCCGGCGCGTATCCACAGTTGCACCGTTACCAGCGGCAGTTTGTGGTCTTCCTTTACATATACAGTCATACCGTTTTTTAGTACGGTTTTTTTAAAGCCTGCCAGCGGTGAAAACCCGGCTAATCCAAAGATTGACAGTAAGCTCATCATTGCGATAGTTCCTCTCAGTAGTTTTGTTTTCATAGTTTTATCTTCTCTTTTTCAGTGATTTCATTAACTCATTATACGAAATAGTATTTAAAACGTCATCTTTTGTCAGCCAGCCCCGGCGGGCTACGTTTATCCCCAGGTGCATATAGTCCATATGAATTACCTTGTGGGCATCTGTGCCTATAACAATTTTTATATCCATATCTTTTGCTTTCTTGCAGTAGATGTCTGTCAGGTCCAGCCGTTCCGGATAGGAGTTTATTTCCAGAAAGATACCGTTTTCTTTTGCTTTGTTTAGCACTTTGTCCATATCTATGGCATAAGCGGCTCTTTTACCTATTAGGCGGCCCGTAGGATGCGACAGTGAATGCACATACTTATTATCAAACGCTCTTAAAACCCTGTCAGTAATCTGTTTTTCTGTTTCTTTAAAGCCGGTATGTATGGACACGTTCACAAAATCCAGGTTTTTTAATATTTCATCCGGGTAATCCAGTGAGCCGTCTGCAAGTATATCCACTTCCTGGCCGGCAATGATTTTGATATCTCCGTATTTGGCGTTATAGTTATAAATTTCATCCAGTTTTCTCCGCAGGTCTGTTATGGAAACGCCGTTGGCTATTTTCAGGCTTTGGGAATGATCACAGATAATTATCCATTCATAGCCCAGCGCTATAGCTTTCTGCGCCACCTCTTCTACGGTATTTGCTCCGTCGGAATACCTGGTATGCAGGTGCGTATCTCCGCGGATATCTTTTTCTTCTATAAGCTTAGGGATGGTTTTATTTTGCGCGCTTTCTATTTCCCCGCGGTCTTCCCTTAACTCCGGAGGGATAAACTGCAGTCCCAGCGCTTCGTAAATTTCTGTCTCTGTTTTGCCGGCAACAGGTGTTTTTTTGTTTTTTGTTTTGAAAAGCCCGTACTCATTTAAAATATAACCTTTCTTTGCAGCAATTTCCCGGAGCGCGATGTTATGTTCTTTTGAACCGGTAAAATATTGTAAGGCAGCGCCGAAACTTACCGGCTCAACCACGCGCAGGTCTACCTGCTGGTTTTCTTCTGTAATTATACTGGCCTTGGTAGTTCCTTTAGCCTGCACCTTTTCCGGAGCAGAAAGAGAATTAAACTTTTCAATAACGTGGTGTTCTTTGCCTTTTTCAACAGTGCAGAGAATATCAATATCTCCAACTGTTTCTTTTTTTCTGCGCAAACTTCCGGCAGGGCTGATGTTTTTAATTTCTTTTAGTTTTATCAGCTGTAAAATTATGGCTTCAGCAACAAGATTGGCATTATAAAGCAGGGTTCTGCCTTTAATGCTTTGTTTTAGGGCTATTCCTTTAAGGATGTTCTGCTCTGTTTTAGCGCCGAAGCCGGGAAGGTTCTGGAGTTTGCCTTCAAGGGCGGCGGTTTTTAGTTCTTTGATGTCGGCTATTTTCAGTTTGTCAAAAATAATCCTGGCTTTTTTAGGCCCTACACCGGGAACGTGCATTATTTCAAGTATCCCTTCGGGGTATTCTTTTTTTAAATCTTCAAAATATTTCATTTTGCCGGTTTCAATGTATTCTTTTATTTTTTCGGCGGTTGCTTCACCTATTCCCGGGATTTTTTTAAGCCTGTTTTCCTGTAAAATAGTTTCTATGGATTCGGGAAGTGATTCTATAGTTTCTGCAGCTTTTTCGTAGGCTCTGATACGGAAAGGGTTTTCAGCGTTTAGGCTTAACAATTCGGCGGTCTGGTAGAAAATGTCTGCAATTTCCTGATTTTTCATAGAAGTCCGATTACAAAGATAAAAAGGTGGTTACGAATATTTATTTACTAACCACAAATCACTTAATCACCTAAACACTGATTTACTTTATTATCAATCCCGCATAACCTACCACAGAATCAAAATCTCCGCTGGTTTCACCGCTGGTAGCGTATTTAACCAGTTTAGCGGTTTTTGCTCCCAGGGTTTTTCCAGCAAGCATTACTGCCGCAGTAGGCAGGTACCCGCACATGGATATTCCCCTGCGCTGTACAGTATTCACTAATTCTGCGCCATCTAAATGTTTTATGTGCTCTAAGGCCAGCTTATCCTGTTTTTTTGCGTATTCATGGGATTCATAATGGGTCATATCTGTAGAAGCAACCAGGAGAATCCTGTTATTGGGAGCGTTGTGAGTTTTGCAGGCTTCTGAAACGGCGTTGGCAATATCTTTTGCAACATCTATTTTATCGGATTTTAAGATTATGGGCACAATTTTTGCTTCCGGGTTGAAATACTGGATAAATGGCAGTTGGACTTCTATGCAGTGTTCTCGTACATGGGCAGTTGTGTCTGCTGACAGAAACTCGGAATATTTGATTGCAGTTTTTACAAATTCGGTATCTATCTGGGCATTACCCAACGGCATTTTCCAGCTTCCTTCAGAAAAAATGCTGGCCAGGGGGCCGAGGCCTGTATGATTGGGGCCTATAATAACATAAGTATCGTAAGCATAAAGGCTGGAATATACAGCGCCTGCTACTTTACCGGAATACATCCAGCCGGCATGCGGGCATATACAGGCAAGTGCATCAGTTTTTTGGGCTTTTGTTTCCAGGTAGGCAGCTATTTCTTGTTTTTCTTTGGGGTACCAGATACCAGCAAAAAGAGGATTGCGGATCATATTTTGGAACTCACTTTCAAACTGCAGGGGTTACATGGGTATTACAGATTTTGTTATCTCTACTGTAGCGGTCGCATTCATGCGACAAAAATTGTTATTAGTAGTTAGGTGATTAGAGTATTCCCAATAACAATTGGTAAGAGAAAAAGTAATGATTGGCAAATTATTTACTAACCACTAAACACTTAATCACTGCCTCTAATAGTTTGATAAATCAAACCGCTACAAAGTTCATGAAAGCAACATTGAGATATAGTCTAGTCATTTCGTGTTTTCAAAATTATTATAACAGTTATTTGAGGTGTTATCAATTAAGCAAGAAGACTGTTTATAAACCAAATATTGCAGGAATGTTTACGGTGGTATTGATTTCGCTAAGCAGTTTATTATCCAGGCTTTTTAGCCCTACACGGATGGAAACGTTCTGGTTATTTCCCCAGGGCCACCAGGCGCACAGGAGTATTACTTTTGAGTTGATATTTGCCGTATAAAGTAGCTGGGCATCGCGCAGGCCGCCGAGCTGTTTATTGATTTTTTGGATGTCTTTTGATGCAGAGGAAATAGTTTTGGCATCCCATTTTTGTTCAAGCTCTGTTGCCAGCACAGCGGTTACTTTTTCAATGTTTTCTATTTTAAATTCTGCCAGCAATAGTTCAAACCGGTCATCCCTGCGCCATTTAAGCGTTTCGCTTAAAGCGGTTTTAATGTTATTACAGCGTTTTTCTATTTCGTTTACGGTTTCCTGTTCCATTATTTTTGTTTTAAAAATTCCTTTATTTCTCCGTCGTTAGGCGCCAGTTCAAGCGCTTTTTTCCAGCTTTTCCTGCCTTCTTCTACAGCTTTTTTGTTTTTTTCTGCTTTACCCAGCGCATAAAGGGCAGAACCTAACCGTTTTAAAGCAAGGACATTGTTGGGTTCCAGGCCCAGTACTTCTTTGGCCTGTGTTATGGCGGTATCGTACTCCCCTTTGTAAATACTGTCTAAAGCCTTGTAAAGCTTATAATTAATCAAGGTAAAACCGTCAGGTATCTGTTCGCTTTTGGCTATGTCGGGGTAATAATTGCGCAGCATATCATAAACCTGCCGTGCATTTTCTTTTTGTGCCGGGGTTTCACTTATTTCCAGGGCATAGAAAGTTTTTAAAAGAGCATTTTTCGGGTCTTCAATAGGTTTCATAAAGGCTAACAGGCCTTTACGCAAAAAATCAAATGAAACTTTATCTTCTGAAGCATCCGGCAAAACCGCAGCGGTTAAATTAATTTTGTTAGAAAGTTTTTCCCAGCTCTTTATTTTGCGTTCATTGGTTACCAGCGCATCCATTCCGCGCTTTGCATCCATATAGTAGCCATTTTTGATTAAAATGTAAATTGCTACCAGTTCGTCCTCAATTTCATCCCTTATTTCTTTTTCCAGTACGGGTATTTGCTGTTGTGTTGTTTTAGGCAGGAGCCCCTGCTGTGAGTTATTCTGCTCCTTAGCTAAAGGTATTTCTGTATTTCCTGTTTCTTTTTCTTCAATCTGCGCTTTTTTATCAGAGCCAAACAGCCAGGTGCTTTCCGGCCCGAAGGATAAGGTGAATTGGTCCAGGGTATCAAATTCGTTGCTGAATTTCTGGCCGTAATCTATAATGGCGCTTCTTGAAGTGTAAAGCCCGAAGCCTATTGAAAAATAGTCTATACTGTCAGTTTTTCTGTAGCCGGCACGGAAAGAAATGCTTTTTACAGGGATATATTCCAGCCCAACGCTGGTGCCCGGGGTACAGCCGGTAAGGGCTACTATATCTGCAGAAAGGCGTATTTTTGAAAGTATACCCGGAAGTTTATATGCCAAACCGGTGCGGTACGTCATAGGTAAAGGCTCTACTTCTTTGCCGTAGGCCATACCTGTGCCTATATTTTGCACGGCCAGCCCGAAGTTAAGCCCTGCTATAAAAGGTGTTTTATAAAGAAGCCCAAAATCGCTCATTAGGGCTGTAGCGGTGTATTTTTCTATAAGTGTTGAAGACAGGTATTTCATATTAAAGCCCAGAGACAGGTTTTTATCTTCAGATATTTTGGCATAGCTTAAAGTAAAAAGATAGTCATCTTCCAGGCTGACAGTTTTAAAATTAGAGGCGTCTATGGGTATTTCAATACTGCCGGCATTAAACATAAATACAGTGACGCCGATACTTTTTTGCGGGTCAATGTTTTTTCCAAGGCTTAAAGAAGTGTAGTAAGTTCCGGACAGGCCCCTGATATAAGTGATGCTTAATTCTTTGTTTACCTGGGTTAGCCCTGAGGGGTTGTAATAAATGGTGTTTAAGTCATCAGCAACGGCGGTAAAGGACTCACCCAGAGAAATCTGCCGGGCGCCTATGGGCTGTAATAATATGGAAGAACCTGCAAAACCGAACTTTGAAGCGTAGGAATAGGAAGCAGACAGCAGTAACACCAGCAGAGGCAATATAATTGGTTTTATTGATTTCAATTGTTTAAACTTTTGTTCCGGGCCTATTTGCTAAGCCCAAACATTAGATAGTCTTCAAGCGTACCCGCTATAAAGCGGGTTAAGGGAGAAGAACTGATAGATTTTCAACAATCCAATTATATAAAATTGACTATCTTATTACAACGATTTTTTGTGTGGCGCGGTAATCGCCTGCCTGTATTTTTACTATGTAAACACCGCTGCCTGTAACCTCATTTTCAAAGCTTTTGCCGTCCCACTCCTGCTGGTACTGGCCTAATGCCATATCTTCATCTACCAGGGTTTTTACCAGTTCCCCGCGGACTGAATGGATAGTTATTCTTACGTGTATTTTTGCCGCTTCGCCTTCCTGCGCTTTTTTATCAGCAGGCAAATCAATAGAAAACTTAATTTTGGCTTTCTTTCCGGAGCCGGGCTCTACTATGGGCTGTTCCGGTTTCATATCCGCTACTACGTTTTTGTTTGCAGGCTGTTGATGTATGGATACAGTAACTTCTGCGGCAGCGGTTTGATTTGCAGTATCATACGCTATAGCTTTGATGGTGTGTTCCCCTTCTGTTTCAAGGGTGGTATCCCACAGCCAGTGGTCTATGGCCACTGTTTTGGTATTTCTCAGTAATACGTTATCAATGTAAAGGTCTATTTTAGAAATACCGTTATCATCTGTGGTTTCTGCCTTTATATTATAGTTTCCGTTTACTGTAGCGCGGTTTCCCGGTGATGTAAGGGTAATAGTAGGCGGGTTGTCCGGTACCGGTATTAATGTGGCCGTAAAGTCCTGGTTTATTTTGTTTTCATTGAGTGATGAATATTCTTTGTTTGCCGGACTAAAAGTATAACCGGTTTTTGATGGAGTGATGGTGTGAGTCCCGCTTGCAAGGTTTGCAAAAGAATAAGAGCCGTCTGCTCCGGTAGTAGCGGTAGCGCTTGCTGTGCCGGTTAAAGAAACGGTGACCGCAGAAATAGCAGTACTTGAAGCGTCTTTTATATAGCCGCTGATTGAATAGGTGGTTGGATTTTGTGAGTTTTCAGTTCCAGTAAAATTCTGGCTTGTTTTGTTTTCATTAAGTGAAGAATATTCCTTATTTACCGGGCTGAACGTATAGCCGGTTTTTGATGGAGTGATGGTGTAAGTTCCCCCTGTTGAAACGCTGAATGAAAAAGAACCATCAGAATCTGTTGTGGTTGTATAATTATCAGAACCAGTTAATGTCATTGTTACGTTGCTTATTGTATTATTGTTGCCATCTTTAGTAAAACCACTAATTATTTTGTTGTCGTTGTCATAAATATAAAACTCATCAATTATACCATCGGTACCATTGTATGCCCTCCCAGGGGTGCCTCCTATTGCAAGATAATCTATTCCATAATGTGTCCAATTTTCTACGTTTTGGATAGATCCTGACCTTTTTACATCATTTATCCAAATTTCAGCTATTCCAGAATATTTATCCCAACAGAATCTGTAATGATTCCAGCTACCATCTATATACCAATTAGCCTTGCCATCAGTCTGAACATTTACATAATTTATACCATCAACATAGAATTCCAGTTGATAAGGTGGGTTGCTATTTATCCGGGTATAAAAAGCTCTATCAGAAGTTGTGCCGCTAGAGCTAAATAAACTATTACCACTACTTTTACTCCATACGTCAATTATTCCTTTGTTTGTGTTAATATTTGAACTATCAATTTTTGCATAATGACCAGCAGTTGCCCAATGATTTGGAAAAAAAACCCCATTATTTACATAACCGCTTGTACTTGTTATTGCTCCGTTGGGGTTGTTTAGAATAATATTCCCAAGACCTATTTGTGGAGATTGAGGGCTGTTAATCCCATTATCCATATTCCAATAAAACATCAGATTATTTGAAGGATTATATGTTCCAGTGAAATTCTGGTTGGTTTGGGTATTGGTTAGATTTGAATATGTAAGATTAGTGGGGTTGAATGTATAATTTGTTTTAGTTGGTGTGATTGTATAGTTTCCATTTACAAGGTTTGAAAAAGAATAAGAGCCGTCTGCTCCGGTTGTAGCGGTAGCGCTTGCAGAACCGGTTAAAGTAATTGTGACTGCAGAAATAGCGGTACTGGAAGCATTTTTCACGTATCCGCTGATTGAATAAGTTGGCGGTATGTATGTTCCAGTGAAATTCTGGTTGGTTTGGGTACTGGTTAGATTTGAATATGTAAGATTAGTTGGGCTGAACGTGTAATTTGTTTTAGTTGGGGAGGTTGTATAGCTTCCGTTTTGAAGGTCCATAAACTGGTATAAACCATTAGAGTTTGTTGTAGTGGCCGTTGTTGAAGATCCTGTTAAGCTTACCGTAACTCCCGAAATAGCAGTATTTGAAGCGTCTTTTACATACCCGCTAATTGCATAAGTAAAAATAGTCCCCTCTTCAACTTTTGTATGGTAAACTTCGGGAGGTGAATAATAACCGCCAATGGCATATATTTTATTATTGAGTGTTACTGCGGAAAGGCCGTTTCTTGGTGTAGAAATACTTGTTTCAGGGGTCCATGTATTTGAGGCTGGATCATAAACTTCTACTGAATTTAAATAAGCAACACTGTTACACCCGCCAATTATGTAAATCTTACTATTTATAACTGTTGCACTATGAAATAAGCGCGGTGTATTCATGCTTGCTTTTGTGGACCAGGTATTAAAAGCAGGATCATATTCTTCTACGGTTACCAGATAACTGCTGATGGAACTGTTATAACCGCCTATAGCATATATCTTGTTATTTACTGCAACAGCAGTCAACCCGTATCTGGCTGTAGGCATATTTGTTTTTGATGTCCAGGCGTCTAAATCCGGGTCATATTCTTCTACCGTACTAAGTGTTACGCCAATCCCGTCGCCGCCAACCACATATATTTTATTGTTAACTACTGCACAGGCAAGGGTACGCCTGGCAGTTGGCATATTTGTTTTAGTAACCCAGGAATTCATAGCAGGATTAAACTCTTCAACCTTTCTGTTTGTTGCAGGATCACCGCCGATAATATAAATCTTATTGTTTACTACACCTATCCCGGGACCGGTTCTGCCTGTGGGAATAGCTGTTTTGGCAGTCCAGGAATTTGATTCAGGGTTATATTCTTCCACGTTTGTTGGATAGGTAGAGCCGCTGCTTCCTGCAATAGCATATATTTTATTATTGACTACGGCAGCAGCAATGTTGGTTCTTCCTTTAGACAGGCTTGCTTTTGTTTGCCAGAAAATGTTGTCAGCAGCCAGAATTTGAGGAGATAGTCCTAACATAACACTTATTAACAGTAATTTTTTTCTCATACCAAACATTTTAACATCCATGGTTTTTTATCCCCTTTTCTCAATTATATTTATTGGCATTTTGAATTGTTTTAAGATTGTTCTATTTGTTTGCAGTTTTGCATCTACTTGCCAGGTACCTTCTTTTTGGGCTTTAACATATAGGCAGATAACATTTTTGCCTTTTACCAAGGCCCCTTCCCATTTGATGGTTTTCTGATTAGGACTGCTGGCTAAGGTTACACCTTCCGGCAGGACTATGTTAAGCACTATGTTTTCTATGTCTTTCTGAGAATCAAAGATAAATGAAAGTTTGCTTTCTTTCCCTATTTCTATGAATTGTGAGGGTTGTGTTGTTTTATCTGCTTTTTTAGGAATAAGCAACAGGCCGCTGCCTATTAAAATACCAAATAAAAATACGCCTAATACAAACTGCCATTTGAATAAGGCATGATTAATAATGTTGGGTTTTGTGTAATTTGTAGCCGCAGGCTTTAGCCTGCGCAGTGTTTCTGAAAGAAAACGCAACCTAAAGGTTGCGGCTACCATTTTAACTACCATTGTAAAGATGGTGGATGCAGCAAATTTTGTTTGTTTTTTTTCAAACAGTTCATTTATAGTGGCATTCATGCGGGTTTGCAGGTATGCCGGTACTTCTTTTTGTTTGTGTTTGTGCAGTATGTCTATAGTGTTTTTAAATTCTTCCGGTTCATTTGTTTGGTTGTTCATTTTTTCATCCTCTTTTCTTTTTCTGCGCTCTTTTTTGTTTATTCATTCAGTGCTATTCTGCGTTATTTTTCTCTGTGCTTCTCTGTGTCCTTTTTCTGCGCTCATCAGTGTTTTCTCATTCAGTGCCAATCTGTGTGTTCTCATTAATGTTAACGGTTCAAATGTTGAAAAAGTTCCCCCGTCTTGCGAATATAGCCGGGGTTACAGATTACCCGTCTTGCGAATATAGCCGGGGTTACAGAATACCCGTCTTGCGAATATAGCCGGGGTTACAGATTACCCGTCTTGCAACATCAGCCGGGGTTACAGATTACCCGTCTTGCGAAATCAGCGGGGGTAACTTAGTACCCGTCTTTAAAAATCAGCTGGGTTTTCAAATAATACCTTTAACCTTTCTCTTGCGCGGTTTAGCCGGGAACGGACTGTTCCAACGGGTGTTCTTGTGATTTCTGCGGTTTCTTCATAGGTAAAGCCCAGCAGGTCTACCAGAACCACTGTTTCCCTGAATTCTACCGGCAGAGAAGTAATGGCGTTATCTACAGACAGCTCATCTTCAATTTTTTCTGAATGTGCCAGAGCTCCGGTAGTTTTAAGCGGAATATTTATAGCATCGTTAAGAGATAATTCATTTTTCTTTGATTTGTTTCTTGAATATTTGTCTATGAATGTGTTTCTAAGAATTTGGGAAGTCCAAGCAGGAAAGTTTTGGTTGTTTTTGAATTTGTTTAGATGTTCAAATATTTTTACCCAGGTTTCCTGGTAAAGGTCTGAGGCATCATGTTCATTTTTTGTAAAGTAATACGCCAGGTTATATAGCCTTTTCTGGTGCAATAATACAAGTTCTTTAAAAGCTTGTTTATCGCCTTGTTTTGCTTTTTCTACTAAAAATAAATCTTTTTCCATAATATATATATTATAGCCTTCACTAATGTTAACGTTTGAAATGTTGAAAAAGTTCCCCCGTCTTGCGAATATAGCCGGGGTTACAGATTACCCGTCTTGCGAAATCAGCCGGGGTATTAAACTACCCGTCTTGCGAAATCAGCCGGGGTATTAAACTACCCGTCTTGCGAAATCAGCCGGGGTTACAGATTACCCGTCTTGCGAAATCAGCCGGAGTATTAAACTACCCGTCTTGCGAAAAAACTGGGGTTGGAGAGTGCCCGTCTTGTTTGAGATTTTTATTGATGACTACATTAAATATGCTTCTCGATTCACTACGTTCACTCGAAGAGTATTGTTCGAGCGAAGTCGAGAACCAGCTAAATTGGATAGCAATATACGAATATAATAAATATTTATTTTATATGAATATTTAGTGTTTTCAGGTCTTTCAGGAATTGGGAAGTGGATTTGTATTGGAAGGTGTTTATGCCGAGTTTTTTTGCGGCGTCGGTATATTTGGCTATATCATCAATATAAACACATTCCTGAGGCTTAACTTTTTCTTTCTTTAACAGGGTTCGGAACATTTTGAGTTCTGGTTTCATGGCGCCTATTTTATAGGACAAGTAATAACTGTCAAAGGTGCGCATAAAAGGGTATTTTTTGTAAAGATAGTCATAATGGGTTTTATCTGTATTTGAGAAAATGCAGAGCCTGTATTTACCTTTAAGTTTTCTGATTACTTTGTGTAATGACGGGTTAGGTGTAAAAATGTCGCTGAAAAGCATTTTAAATTTGTCAAAAGATACGGTTATGCCCAGTTTACGGCAGACACGCCTGTAAAACTCTTTTTCTGAAATCTTGCCTTTTTCAAACTGGTTTATGAATTTGGCATCAAACATAAAAGCGTGTATTTCATCTTGCGAGTATTTTGAGATTTTGCTTAAACGGCCGGTGATGATTTTGTGGTCAAAATATAGCAGTACTTTGCCAATGTCAATGATAAATGTAGTTATTTTGTTCATAAAAGTCCTCTTGATATATTAATATTATTATTAGTCGCATGGTAATGCGACCGCTACAGACTGTGTTGTAATTATGGAATGTAGTGGCCAAGCTTGCTTGGCGTTAGTAAATATTACCATCTTTTCTCATCTGTTTACCGACCAAGGCCTACTATCCTTCCAAGCGGATATCTGTAGGCACGAATAGTGTTGCTGGTCGGCCACTACCATTAAGACAGAGCCTGGAAAGCGGGTATCCAGTCTAAAAGAGCCGATAAATCGGCAACTACGTTCCGGCATTAAGCAATCTAATATTTATTCCAAAGACTATTAAAATATTCTTTATACTTCATTGAAATTTCCGGGTCCGGCAAAACTGCCGATATTTCCCTGGAGTGTTTAATTGCGGTCAGGGTCCAGTTTGAAGAGCTGATAACGGTTTTGTTGTCAATAATGATAAGTTTTGAGTGTGTGATGGTTTTTATTGAGTCAAACTTTACGTTGACCCCTTTTTGTTTCAGATAAGCGGCAGTTTCTTCGTTTGTTTTGTTGAGTTCTTTATCAAAACCTGACTTTTCAAGCAGTATTTTTACCTGTACACCGTTGTTTTTTGCTTCAGCAAGAGCGTTTATTAGCGCGTTAACATTATTATTATTTTCACCGGGATAATGTTTCATGTTATACATAATTACAAATACTTCTTTTCTTGCGTTTTGTATTTCGTTTAAAATAACTTCCTGATATTTTTTGCCGTGTAAAATAGTAATTCCATTTAATTCTTCAGTTTCAGGTTTAATGGTTACATTGGAGTTTTGCCAGAGTTTATCAAAGTAGTCCCTGAAGTATCCTGCTATGTCTGCGCCGGAAAGCAGAATATTGGTTTCATTATTATTATCTATAGATGATTTGCTGAAATTGGTTGAGCCAAAAAGCACCTGATTATCCGCTATTACCAGTTTCTGGTGTGTTTTCTTAAATTTGGTGTCCATTTTTGTTTCTATACCAAAAAAACTAAGCTCTCTGAAAGAGTCAGCGTTATCATAAACGGAGTTTTCAAACAGGATTTTTATAGTTACTTTTCTTTCGTAAGCGTTTTTCAGGGCGGTTTTGATTTTGCTTGTAGTTATATCATTGTTAAACAGGTACTGGGATATGTATATTTCTTTTTTGGCTGTGTTTATAAGATTTAAAAGTGCAGGCAGATATTCGCGGTTATTTACAGGCGTAACCTTAACTTCCGCGTAAAGCGGATAAACTGATATGTTTAAGGCAAAAAGTGCTGAAAGTAATAGGGTTTTTAGCTTCACTTCTGGTAACCGATAGGAATAATGTAGATTGGCAGTTGTTCCGTAGGCAGTTCTAAGAGTGCTTTTACTTCCTTGTCATTAAACTGGCCCACAGGTATGGCATTAAGTTTCAGGGGTACGGCTTGAAGCAGTATGTTCTGCGCTACATGCCCTGCTTCCAGGCTGGCAAAACGGATGCCTTTTTCCCCGTATCTCCAGGTAGTTTTAGAAAGGGTAGCGGTGATGATTATGGTAATTCCCGCTTCTGCAATAAATGTCTGGCCCTGGCAGGCGTTTGAAAGGCCTTGCCTGAGGTCTGCTCTTAATGTTCTTGCAATTTTATGGCCGTCAGCGGTATAGCTAAACACACCTTTTGAAGTTACAACATACAAATCTATTGGGTATAAAGCCCCGGCTGAAGGTGCTGACTTTAATTTGTTTTTAGTATCGGTTATTCCCTGCCCGGCCCATAACAACTGTGATATTTGTTCAAGCGTAAGGTCTTTGTTTTTAAACTGCCTGACCGACCTGCGTTTTAATATGCATTCCTCAAGAGATGTGCTGCTTTTAAGTACCGGCAAAGGGAGTGATATTAAGTCTGCAAGTAAAACCTGCTCCTGCTGGATTTCTTCTACTGTTTCAGTAAGCTCAATAGCTGTAGTGGAAGTTGTAGTAAGTACGTCATCTGTTTTTACGATAGAAAAAGTGGATTTGTTTACCTCAGCACCCGGCATGCTTTTTGTTTCGGTAATGTTTTGTGCAAAAGAAATTTTTGCCAGAAGCATAAGGGCAATAATATAAAATTGTTTCATAGGTTTACCTTAGAGAAAAAACAATAATTATGACGCCTAATATCATCAGAACTACAAAAACAGGGATAAAAATAAGCGGTGAAGTAAGCGTGGAAAGCGTCTGAAAACCGCTTAATGCATAGGTGTTTTTTACGCTGATAAAAAACAGCACTATCACCCACAGGTAAATCATGGAGCTTAACGCAGAAAAAAACTCAAAAGGCCACGGAATAAAAGCTGCCGTAATCTGGCCCAGCGGAAAAAGCAAAAATAACGGTACAAAACTTAAGTTTACAGCCGTTAAAAGCAGTTTAATATTTCCCGGTTTATTAAGCAGGCTGGCGGAAAAATGTATCCAAGCAATATAAATAACTAGCAGAGTCAGCATAACACAGGTGCTGAAAATAAAGTTTATATGTATGAGAGACGGTGTGTGGGCCCTGTCTGTAAAAAGAATCAGCTGGTTACCAAGTGTCTGGGTAAAAAATGCCGCGGCAAAAACAAAAAAGCTGTAACCAAAGTAATCTTCCTGTTTGAGCAGTTCTATGGTTGCCTTGGGGCCTGTAACAAAATCAAGTAAAAGGTATAAATGTTTTCTCATGGGTTATTCCAGCATGTATTCAAAACGGACTTTATTTTTTGTAACAATGTCAGCAAAAGGCATTTTGCTTTCAACATTGGTAAACATAGAAAGCAGTCTTTCCCATTTATCCGTGTCGCTGATTATTTTAGGTTCGCCTTTAATACCGGAAAGCTCTTTGGCTATCTGTATGGCGGTCTGGTCATTGCCTATCTTGTCAATAAGCCCTAAATTTAATGCCTGGGTGCCTATAAATACCCTGCCGTCTGCCAGGTCCAGCACTTTCTGTCTGTCCATTTTTCTGCCTTCTACAATGGCATCTACAAACTGCAGGTAAGCGGTGTCTATAAGTTCCTGAAACATTTTTCTTTCATCAGCGGTTAAAGACCTGAACATGGACCCGCTGTCTTTATGTTTGCCGGATTTTATGGCTTCCATCTTAACGCCGATTTTTTTAAATAGTTCTTCTACGTTGCCTATTTCCAATATGACGCCTATAGAGCCGGTAAGCGTGCCCGGGTCTGCTACAATTTTGTTGCAGGCGCTGGCAATATAGTACCCGCCGCTGGCGGCCACATCTACCATGGAAGCGACAATAATTTTATTTTCTTTGCGCAGTTTCATGATTTCATAATATATTTCCTGGGTAGCCGCTACACTGCCACCGGGTGAGTTTATACGCAGGACAATGGCCTTAATTTCCTGTCTTTTCCCGAGTTCTCTTAGTTTTTTTACAATACCGCCGGCATCGTTGTTCATAAAACCGCCGGAGGACTGGCTCATTCTGATAGGGCCTACTACTTCAACTATGGCTATAGCATCTTTGGAAACGGCTGACATATTGCCTAACGGGGTTGCCTGTTGCTGTGAAACCAGGGGTTTTTTAACAATCAGCAGAGTAAACACGGAAATAATTCCCAGCACGTATAAACCTAAAACCAGATAGATTATATCGCTTTTTTTCATTTTGGTTTGGTTTCTCCTTGAGTATTTATAGTTTGTGAGTCTGTTGTGTTTGACGCAAGAGCAGGTTTTAAGTATTCCGACGGGTCAAAAACAAGCTCGCTTTTAATTTTACCGGATTCCATATAGATTTCTTTATAATTAAGATTGTATTTTTTTGCAATGTCGGCTATTTTTGTTTTTTTATTTCTTAATTCAATGATGGTTTCAAATTTTACATCTGCTTTTTGGGCTATCAGCAGAAGTTTTATAAGTTCGTTATAACCGTAGCCTTTTTTCTTTTGTTCCTGTATTTCCTTGCTTTCTTTGGCAAAGCGCACAGCTATCCTGTCAGCCAGCGCATCCGGTTTTTCTACTTTTTTTTCATCTTTATCGGATTTTGAGCCGAACCCGGAAGGGTCTATTTCTACACCTGCGTTTATCCCCTGGCCAAAAGAAGAAGCAGAATTTAAAAATAGAATAACAGCCAAGCAGCACGTAAGTGTCAGGATTGTTTTATTCATACCAGTTATTATATCAATTCTCTACTATCAATGTTACGGGGCCGTCGTTATGTATTTCAACCTGCATCATAGCCTGAAATTCACCGGTAACAACTTTTAAACCGGATTGTTTAAGGTACTCAACAAACTTTTCATAAAGCATTTTTGCATTCGCCGGTGAAGCCGCCTGCGTGAAATCAGGCCTTCTGCCTTTTGTACAGTCGCCATAAAGCGTAAACTGTGAAACGGCCAGCAATTCGCCTTTAATGTCAATTACAGATTTATCAAATTTCCCTTCTTCGTTAGGGAATATGCGCAGGTTGAGTATTTTATCTGCCAGTGTTTTGGCTTTTAGTTCTGTGTCAGAAGACGCTATAGCTATCAGAATTGTCAAACCGGCTGAAATAGAGCGTTTTTCATTTTCTATTGTTACGCTTGATTGTGTGACCCGCTGGATAACCGCTTTCATTAATATACTTCATCCCAATTAATGCTTTCTTTTAAGGGATTTTCTTGAATGTATTTTCTTATACTATATAAAGCTTTTTCGTTTCTTATTATATGTTCGTAGTAATTCCATTCCCAAAGAGAAGCTGATTTGTTGTTTTTAATTGTATTTGTAGCGGTCGCATTACTATGCGACTGACTGATGTTGTATGGTGTTTTTGTTTTTAAATTTCTGGTTATTGAATGTTTTAAAGATTTTACTATTTGACCTAATGATTTTACGCAATTATTTAAAGAAAAAATCAGGTGTATGTGGTTATCCATCACTGTATAATAATCTACTTTTAATCCGCCGATATAATCAGGCAGTTTAACAATACATTGTTCAATGTCTGTTTTATAAGTTTTTAATAAAGGGATATTGTTTCTTGTTACAATCGTTACAAAATAGTAACCGTTTGTTTTATAATTATAACCGGGAATTCTTGAGGATTTACGAAATTTCATAAAGTACGCGGGATAGTAATCCCGCCGCTACATTGTCTTTTTGCTTTGCAAAAAAATGCCTCTAGCGGGAGTCGAACCCACATAACTGGCTTCGGAGGCCAGTGCTCTATCCATTGAACTATAGAGGCTTTAAAAGATTTTAAATTTTAAATTATTACTAAAAAATATCTTTTAATTTTGAGATGGCAGAATCAAGTACTGAAAGGTCTTTGCCGCCGCCCTGGGCAAAATCTTTACGGCCGCCGGCAGAACCATTGATAAGTTTTGCAAATTCACCCGCAAGTTTGGAAACGTCATAACCTGAGGCGATTACGTCTTTTGTGGCGCTGACTACAAAGGATAGTTTATCTTCTTCGGTATTTATTATCATTACAATAGTGTTTGTTTTTGCCTTTTCTTTCAGGTTATCAGATAGGGTGCGCATAGTTTTAGGGTTTAAGCCGGGGTCTGAAAGTTTCTGAACCTGCAGTTTCAGGTTGTTTTTTAAATCTATATCTGTGCAGGAGCCCTGGCAGGCGCCGGGATTGGTTCTAAGTTTTTCAATTTCTTTTTCAATGGTTTTCTGCTGGGCAAATATAAAATCAACTCTTTTTACTATTTCTTTTGTGTTGGTTTTCAGTTTATCATTGAGCGTATTTAAAACAGTTTCATGGTCACCAAAATATTTAAGGGCTGTTTTTCCGCAGATTCCTTCAATTCTTCTTAAGCCGCTGCCTACGGAAGTCTCTGCGGTTATTTTAAACACGCCTATCTGGCCGGTGTTGGTGCAGTGAGTGCCTCCGCAAAGCTCTAAACTATAGGCTTCCTGGGGATTACTGCCAACATAAACCAGCCGGACATCATCTTTATATTTCTCACCAAACAGCGCTGTGGCATTAAATGCTCTGGCCTGTTTAAGCGTAGTTTCTTCCGTGCCTACAGGCAGGCATTCCATTATTTTGTCATTTACAATATCTTCAATTTTAGAGATTTCTGCGCTATTTAATGCCTTAAAATGTACAAAATCAAACCTGAACCTTTCCGGTGCTACCATAGAGCCGGCCTGGTTGGCATGTTCACCCAGCACTGCCTTAAGCGCTTTGTGAAGCAGGTGCGTAGCGGTGTGGTGCCTCATAATGTTTTTTCTGTTTTCTATGTCCACTTCTGCTTTTACGCGGTCTTCTGTGAAAAAATCACCCTTTAATATTTTTACCATATGGATGATAACATTTTCTACGGGTTTTTGTGTGTCTATAACTTCCGCTACGGCGTGAATTCCGTTATGTTTATTAAGCAGAATTTTACCTGTGTCTCCCACCTGTCCGCCGGATTCGGCATAAAAAGGTGTAATGTCAAGAATGATTTCAGCCATGTCGCCTTCCCTGGCAGTGTTTACTGATTTTGCATCTTTAATAATTCCTTTGATGACGGAATCATAAACAAGCGTTTTATAACCTACAAATGTTGTTTCCGGAAGATGTTTATATAAGGAAGTATCGCCGGCTGAGGTTTCCTTCCAGGAAGTTTTTGCAATTTCGCGGGCTGCTTCCTGCGCTTCTTTATATTCATTCTCATCAAAACTCATATATTTTTCTGTCAGTATTTCTTTGGTAAGTTCCTGAGGAAAACCGTAAGTTTCATAAAGATAGAATACGTCTTTCCCCGACAGGGTTTTTGCGCCCTGGTGTTTTTTGAGCATTTCGTTTAGGTAAAGCATGCCGGTATCAAGCGTTTCAATAAACTTTTCTTCTTCCATTTTAGTGACTGCTGAAATATTTACTTTTCTCTGGGGCAGCTCCGTGTAATTGTCTTTCATTATTTCAATTACTTTTCCCGTAAGGTTATGCAGGAAAGGTTTATCATAGTTCATCAGTTTTGCGCGCCTTAGCGCCCTGCGGATAATTCTGCGAAGCAGATAGCCTCTGCCTTCGTTTGATGGCAATATGCCGTCTGCAATTAAAAACGTGGCGGCCCTGGCATGGTCTGCAATAATTTTAAGAGTGATATCAGTGTCCTGGCTGGTGCCGTATTTGCAGTCAAAAAGATTTTCAAGCTCGGTTATTATGGGAAAGAATAAATCCGTTTCAAAGACGTTTGCTTTACCGGTAACTACTTTGGTTAAACGTTCTAACCCCATACCCGTATCAATATTTTTGTTTTTAAGTGGTTTTAGTTCCCCGCTTTCAGTGCGGTCAAACTGGGTAAATACCAGGTTCCATATTTCCAGCCACCTGTCACAACTGCAGGCAGGTGTACAGTTTGGTTTTTTGCAGCCGAATTCTATGCCGTTATCGTACAGTATTTCAGAGCAGGGCCCGCAGGGGCCTGTTGGGCCCATAGTCCAGAAATTAGTGTCATCTCCGAGCTTATAGATTCTGTTTTCAGGTACAATGGTTTTCCATAGTTCCAGGGCTTCGGTATCATCCTTATAAACTGTGATATGTAAGCGGTCTTTATCCAGTTTGGCAACTTCGGTTAAAAATTCCCATGCAAATTTGATAGCTTCTTTTTTAAAATAATCACCGAAAGAAAAGTTCCCCAGCATTTCAAAAAAACTTAAATGCCTGGCGGTATAGCCGATGCTGTCTAAATCAGAGGTTCTGAAACACTTTTGGGATGAGGTAACGCGGGGCGGGTCCATTTTATCTTCGCCTAAAAAATATTTTTTAAACTGAACCATTCCTGCGGAAGTAAACAGCAAAGTAGGGTCACTGGAAGGAATTAAAGAATCCGAATGGACAGCTTTGTGCCCGTTTTGTTTGAAGTAATCTAAAAATGCTTTTCTAAGTTCGTTTCCTGTCATAGTAGTTTAGAATAGTGCTTATGTGATTAAGTGGTTAGTGTTTAGTAATAAATGCTGTTATTTTACCCGCTTTCGCAGAATGCCCCGAGTGTAAACTCGGGGATGAATGCGTTGTAGGGTATCCCCTAAAGCTGCTTATGCAATGCGGCAAATAGCCGTGAATATTGCAGAAGCGGTTAGCGACAGGGGATGTTCTTCGGCGGTTTTTGCCGAAGATGAAGCAGATGCTATAGTGCTTCACTAATAACTTAATCACAAATAACTAATCACCTTTCGTGATAATTATTACTGATGTTTTATTCCTTCCAAAAGCAGCATGGCGTTTTCCTGCATCTGCAGAAAATCATTCCATGTGAGTTTTGAATATTTCAATATCTTTTTAACGCCTTTTTCATCAATCAGGTTTTCCGGGGAGTGGGTATCGGTATTAAATATCATCTTTGCCCCAAGTTTCTTACACAATTTTGCTACATGCGGGTCACCTTTACAGTGGCCGTTTTTTGAAGTGATTTCTAATAATACATTTTTCTGTATTGCCAGTTTAACGTCACTTTCGCTTATTTCACCCGGGTGGGCTATAATGTCTGCTCCGGCAAGAATACCGCTGAGGTTTGTTCCCCCGGGCACTATTTCTGCCGGTGTTTCACCGTGCACTATAACTACCTTTGCTCCTAAGGTGCGGGCAGTAGCTACTGCTTCTGCTATCTGTTTGGGCGGCACATAGGTTATTTCAGCGCAGGGTACAACCAGAATCTGATAATAGGAAGTAAGTTGTTTTGCTATTTTGGCAATCCGGGGTATTACAAAATCAATGGTAGAAAAATCTACGTGGTCCGCAATACCTACGGCTGTGTAGCCCTTTACTTTGGCTCTATAAACCAGCTCAGATGGAAGCAGGCAGCCGTCAGAAAACAAGGTGTGTGTGTGCAGGTCTATCATACGATGGATTATACTATAAAAGAGAAGTGTTAGTCAAAATATGATCCTGTATTTTAACTGGAATATTTTGTCAGGAATATTTCATTTCTTTGGCTTTGATTTTATGCCAGTTGGCTATTACTTCTTTGACGTTTTTTACTTTGGTTTTGCCGAAAACGTGCGGGTGGCGCCTTTTAAGTTTTTTTATCAGTGTATCTATTACATCTTCAATATCAAATCTTTTTTCTGTGCGGGCTATTTCTGCATGGAACATTACCTGCAATAACACGTCCCCCAGTTCTTCCTTCATGTGGGCATCATTGCCGGAGGCGGCAGCTTCTATAAATTCACGGGTTTCTTCTTTGAGGTATTTCAGGAGTGTTTTGTGGGTTTGCTTGCGGTCCCAAGGGCATTCTCTGCGCAGGGTTGTAAATACTGATTTTAATTCATTGAATTTAGTTTTCATATAAATAACGCAAATGATAGCAAATATCGCGAATATTTATTAGTGTTATTCGCTGTAATTTGTGATATTCGGACTTTTTAATGCTTGAAATGCCTCATGCCGGTAAATATCATGGCGATGTTATGTTCATTGGCGGCGGTAATTGACTGGTCATCACGCATAGAACCCCCGGGCTGAATAATGGCGGTAACACCCATTTTTGCAGCTTCATCTACTACATCGCGGTACGGGAAATAGGCGTCGCTGGCTAAAACGAGCGGTTGTTTTGAGGCAGGTAAAGCTGAAAGAGGTTCTTTAATATCATTCATTTTGATAGCGGCTATCTTAGCGGAGTCAATGCGGGACATTTGGCCTGCGCCTACACCAACAGTCTGAGTGCCTCTTACAAGGATAATAGCATTTGATTTCACATCTTTGGCTATTTTCCAGGCAAATTTCAGGCTTTCCATTTCTTCTTTTGAAGGTTCGCGTTTTGTAGCGGTTTTAAGATTATCAAGGCCGATAAGAGTATCTTTGTCCTGAACCAGCATGCCGCCGGTTATAGCCCTGAACTCTTTAACAACTACTGACGGGTTTTTTGCGTTAGCCTGGACAAGTATTCTTAAATTTTTCTTTGCATTGAGAATTAAAAGCGCGTCTTCAGTATACCTTGGTGCAATAATACATTCAGTAAATACCTTTACTATCTCTACTGCGGTTTTTTCATCAACTTCCTTATTTACCGCTATAATGCCGCCGAAAGCGCTGACCGGGTCACATAATAGGGCGTTTTTATATGCTTCAACCAGAGTAGGTGCTTCACAAGCGCCGCAGGGATTATTGTGTTTTATAATCACGCAGGCCGGTTTTTCAAATTTCTGTACCAGCATCCAGGCGGCATCTAAATCCAGGTAGTTGTTATAGGATAATTCCTTACCGTGAATCTGTTTCGCATCCGTCAGGTTTGGCAGGTCAGGAGTGATTACAGGCAGTTTATAGATGGCAGCTTTCTGGTGCGGGTTTTCCCCGTAGCGCAGTTCTGCGGATTTTTTTATGCCTAAACCTATTTTTTCAGGGAATTTTTCCAATGAAATATAATTACTTATCATAGCATCGTAATAGGCAGTTTGGCGAAAAGCCTTGGCAGCCAGGGACCTGTTAAATTTAAGGTCAACTTTTTTACTTTTAATATGTTCAAGCACAGAGGCATAATCTCCGGGTTCGCAGATTATCAGCACATCCTGAAAGTTTTTTCCTGCTGCTCTAAGCAGGCTGACCCCTCCGATATCAATATTTTCAATAATTTCTTCCGTAAGCAGATGGTCAGGTGTACCGTGTTTGAGTATGGTTTCTTCAAAAGGATAAAGATTAACAACCACAATATCAACGGTGTTTATTTTATGGTCTTTAATCTGTTTTACATCAGACGGGTTGTTTCTTCTGGCTAAAATGCCGCCAAAAATCTGCGGTTGCAGGGTTTTTACGCGGCCGCCTAATATTTCCGGAAAACCGGTAACTTTGGATATTTCAGTTACGGAAATATTGTTTTCTGTAAGAGTTTTTGAAGTCCCTCCGGTTGATATAATTTCATATCCGAGCCCGGTAAGCTCCTTTGCAAATTCTACTACTCCGGTTTTGTCAAAGACGCTGATAAGTGCGGTTTTTTTAGCCATAAATTCTCCTGTTTTGATATGATTGATTTTATTGCCTGCAGCGGGACTATTTTATTTTACTTAACAATTTTTCAATTATTTCTTCCTGAAAACCTTTGTTTTCAAGGAATGTTCCCATCTTTATATATAACTTTTCTTTTGGAAGATTTTTCAGCAGAGACAGTTTCTTTTTAAAAACCGTTTCTGCAAAATAGTACTGTTTCTCTTCGCTAAGGCCCATATTCAAAAAAGCACTGTCAAATTGCTTATCTTCTATGCCTTTAGCTATAAGCTTGTGTTTTATAAGATTACAGCCTTCTCCTGCCTCTATGTGCTTGCGGATAAATTCTTCTGTGAATTTAAGATCGTTTATATAGTCGTATTTTTTAAGTTTCAGCAGAGTTTCATTTATTGTTTCATTATTAAACCCTTTTTTAGCAAGTTTGTCAATCAGTTCTTTCTGGGTTTTTGCGCTGTTTTGCAGTACTTTGCAGGCATAATCAAAAGCAGACAATGTTTTTTTCATAGTTGTTAATCAGATATTGATGAGGTAATATTTTCTTGAACCTAACCCTATTTTCTCCGCATAGGACAGCTGGATAGTATAATCAATACTCGGCCATATATGGCGGAACAGGTCTGACCCGTAAGCTTTGTTTGTTAAATCTGCGCTGGACTGATCAATGGCTACTATGTCATCCGAAGCAATAATGCCTATGTCGTCTAGCAGATTGGGCTCGTCTTTTCCCATACAATCGCAGTTTTTTGTAATACGGTTAAGAAAGCTTATATAAAAGGATCGCTTGTCTTTAAGTGCGCCGCTGCAATACTCTACGGTTTTTTCCTGTAGGTTTACTGTTTCTTCGTTCCACTGAAGTTCAAAAACATTCTTGTTGCAGGCGGCTACACACTCTCCGCAGCCAATGCATTTATTTGTGTCCATTACTATTTTTGAGTGTTTGTCCTTTAATGTAAGCGCCCCAGCCGGACAGTTTTTTATACAGCGGCCGCAGGAAACACATGTATTTGTGTCAACAACGGGCACTACAGTGCTGTGCAGTTTGAATTTTCCGGTACGGGCGGCACAACCCATGCCGATATTTTTAATTGCCCCGCCTAATCCAAAACCCATATGCCCTTTAACATGAGTTATACATACCAGCGAGTGCGCGCTAAAAACAGCATGCGCAATTTCAGTTTTTTTAAAGTGTTTAAGATTTACTTCAACGCTTGCATAAGAGTTTCCTGCAGGGCCGTCAGCAATAATTACTGGGCATTTCATACTTTCAGGATTGAATTTATGCTCATAAGCCAGCATAAGATGGTTTACGGCATTAGAGCGCTGGCCGGTATAAATGGTGTTTGCGTCGGTTAAAAAAGCGTGTGCACCAAGCTGTTTAAGCCGTTTTGTAACCGGTTTAACAAGTTCCGGTTTCACGTAGCCGGTATTGTTTTTCTCCCCAAAATGCATTTTTACGGCGCATAAATCATGTTCTTTGATGCTTTTTTCAATGCCTGCTTTATCAATGAGTTCTTTTACGGATTCCGGTGTTATTTTTGCGGTGAAGTAAACGTTGGACATTTAGTTTTCCTTTTTTGCCATAGTTAAGAATTCTGTTTCTGTAATTATCTTTATGTTTAACTTCTGTGCTTTGGAGAGTTTAGAGCCTGCATTTTCACCCGCTACAACAAAAGAAGTGTTTTTTGATACGCTGGAAGATGTTTGCCCGCCGAGTTTTCTGGCCTGTTTTTCCGCTTCGCTTCTTGAAAGGGTTTTAAGTTCTCCTGTAAAAACAAAGGTTTTGCCTGAAAAGATGCCGCCTTTAGGTATATTTTCTTTTGGTTCAGTGGTATTTATGCCGGCTGATTTTAGTTTGTCTATTAGTGTTTTTGTTTTGCTCTGGCTGAAAAAATTCTTTATTGATTCAGCCATAACAGGGCCTATTTCTTTTATATTAGTAAGGTCTTCTGCGGAAGCTTTAATAACGGAATCAAGAGTAATGAAGTTTTCTGCCAAAGTGCGCGCTGCTTTCTCACCAGCATTTCTTATGCCGAAAGCAAACAATAAACGCGAAAGAGGCTGCTTTTTGCTTTTTTCTATGGCGTCTAAAAGGTTTTGCGCTTTTTTGTCTTTAAATAAATCCAGTTCTATAAGGGTTTCTTTGTTTAAAGAATAAATTTCGTCAAAACTGTTAACTATTTTCTTTTCAACAAGCTGATTAACCGCAGAAGCTCCCAGTCCTTCAATGTCCATGGCTTCGCGTTTGGCAAAGTGCAGCAGGGCCCCGGCAAGCTGGGCCGGGCAGGACGGGTTTATACAGCGGTAAGCCACCTCTTCTTCTTTTTCTCTGATGATATTGCCGGAGCATTCGGGGCATTTTTCCGGTACTTTAACTTTTTTTTCGTGGCCGGTACGTTTTGTTTCAATTACTTTAATTACCTTAGGGATAACTTCACCGGCTCTTTCTATAAGCACGGTATCTCCAATGCGTACATCCAAACGGCTTATTTCATCAAAATTGTGCAATGTGGCGTGTGAAATTATTACACCTGCGCATTCTACCGGTTCCAGGTCTGCAACCGGCGTTATAGCGCCGGTCCTGCCTACCTGCACACGGATATTAATGACTTTTGTAGTTGCCTGGCGGGCAGGAAATTTGTAAGCAATAGCCCAGCGCGGTGATTTCATGGTAGTGCCCAGTGTTTCTCTCTGGGAAAGCGAGTTGACTTTTATTACCATACCGTCAATATCAAACGGCAGTTTATCGCGTTGTTCCTGCATTTTAAGGCAATAGGCTACAGCCTCATCTATGGTTTTGCAGAGTTTTGTTTTATCAATGGTCATTAAGCCGAAGTTTCTGCAGGTCTTAAGAAAATCCCAGTGGGTTTCAAATTTAAGTTCAGAATTTAAGCTGGCGAAAGAGTGGACGAAAAATTTCAATTTGCGCTCTGCGGTTATCTTTGGGTCTTTCTGACGCAGGCTTCCGGCGGCGGCATTTCTGGCGTTTGCAAATACCTGCTCCCCTTTGTTTAAAAATGTTTCATTTATACAGTTAAAATCACTTTTGTCTATAAAAACTTCACCGCGGGCTTCAAAAGTACGGGGAAAAGCGCTGGTATGTTCAGGAAGAGTTAAAGATAACGGTATGGAGCGGATAGTTTTAATATTAAGAGTAATATCTTCTCCGGTTTCCCCGTCACCACGGGTGGCACCCATGGTAAGTATTCCGGAAGTGTAGGTAACGGCACAACTAATGCCGTCAATTTTTGGTTCTACTATAAATTCAAAAGGTTTGTCAGGTAGAATTTTTGCTATTCTTATATGCCATTCTTTTATTTCTTCGGGCGAATAGGTATTCTCCAGAGAAAGCATGGGTGCGCTGTGGCGGACAGTTTTAAACTCTTTTACTGCCTGTCCTGAAACACGTTGCGTAGGCGAATCAGGGGTGATTAGGTCAGGATGCAGCTTTTCAAGGGTTTCAAGACCTTTATAGAGTTTATCGTATTCAGTATCAGAAATTTCAGGCTGGTTTAACACATAATAGTGATAGTCGTGGTGTTTTATTTCAATGCGGAGAGCTTCAATTTGGGTTTTTATATAGGACATTTGAATGGTTATTTTTAAGGCGTTTCAGGATATGTTTAGCGTGACAGAGCTTTGTGTGCTTCTGCTCTTACAGATTCATTAAAATCTTTCAAGGCTTCAGCAAGGGCTGCTTCTGCGGTTTTGTTTGGTAAAAATCTGCCCAGGGCCCAGACAGCGCGCATGCGGACTGTTTCCGGTGCATTAGGCTTAGAACCGCCAAAAAATGATTTCTTTATTTTAATGTATTTATAAAGTACCGGAATTGCACGGGTATCTAATAACAAGCCAAAAGCCATGCACAGTTCTTCCTGGACAGCGAGTATAGTGGATGTTGAAATGTTAAGCAGTTCATCTATTGCTTCAGAAATTCTGTTTTCACTAATTATTTTAATAATGTCGGCTGCGATATCTTTGTTGTACAGCTCATTAATTAGCAGGGCTTTTACATTAGGATGGTTGGATTTAAGCAGGAAGCGCAGGAGCAATTTTTTTACGTGCGGGTCCGGGTATTTTAACAGTTCCTGGATTTTGTTCGTTATGTTAAAACCGGTAAATTCATCAAAAATATTTATTATTCTGCGCATTACTTCCGTATTGGTATCTAATGCGATGGAATTTACAAAACTGATAACTGCTTTTTCGCCTATGTTTTTCAGGGCAAAAGCGGCTGTTTTTCTGGTTCTGTAATCATCGGATTCACGGATGATATCGGCCAGAGTGCTGGTCATGGTATCTTCCATGATGGTAATTATGGTAATTGCGTAGCCTTGCCTTTTTTCAATGCCGGATTTCATTTCGGCAATTAAAAGAGGGCTTATTTCTGAGGTTAAACGCACAAAATATTCGTTGGTGACATCTCTTCTTTCTTTGTCTCCTTCAGTTTGCGGGTATAAGTGCCGCTTTATAAGCTGTAATATTTCTATGGCTTCCTGGGGGGCATTATTAAGCAGAAGCTGGATAACTCTTTTGGTAAGCAGGTTTACCAGGGCTGCATAAATTTCAATATTGCGTTCTTTTTCAAACATAGATAGAAAAGTAATTTCCATGTTTTTTAGAATTTTTTCTTTATGAAACGTTACGATAATATCATAGATTTCCATCAAGGTGCGGATAGTGTCGCTTCTTACTTTAAGTTGGGGTTGCTTGAGGTTTTCGGCAAGTTTGTTTGTGAGCTTTTCTGCCATGTCGCTTAATTCAGACTGGCAGAGCTGTTTTACCATGGCGGCCAGAGTGTCGCGGACAGGCGGGTCTAAAAGCGTTATAGCATCGCCTTCAAGAAGTTTATCAATTTTTAAAATTAAGGTAGGTTCTTCTTTTTTTATCCAGACCGGCAGTTCTTCAAGTACGCCTACCCGAAGTAACTCTTCAAAAAAACGGAAAGGAATGTTTCTTGCTTGCGGAGAAGTAAGTATTTTATTTAAGAAGCTTTTTAAGCCGGATAGTTTTTCAATAGCCTCAAATTCAGATTTGCTGTTTCTTTGTATGTCGTCGTACCAGGAGGTAATTTCATCAAAAATATCGCGTATTTTATCCTGAGGCAGAGAGGAAAGGACTGAGTCTTTAAGGCCGGACTGTTCGATTTTAGATGGCAATGGTCTGTCAAAAAAATCCTTGATACTGGAAGGGTCCATGGATGAAATCTTTTTTGCCAGCAGGTCTGTAATTTCCTTTTTTGAGTTTTTGTCCTGGATGGTATCCATTGAATCATAAATATCCCGAAGCGATGTCATAAAGGCCGCAGGGTCTGTTTGAATATTATCTACGAGTCCGGAAATTTTACTGACTACTTCTTCCCCGTCTTTTACGGCAACGTATTTTACGGTATCTACGGCAATGGATGTTATGTTTTTTGATTTTAGAATGTCGGTTATTTTTCCGACGATTTCTTTTAATTTTATTTTATCTTTAGTGGTTATAAGTTCAAGAAAGTAGGCAAGATGTTCTAAAGTAATGCCTTTTTGAAAGGTCATGCTCTGGATTTCAAGTTCACCCAGAAGTGTCAGGAGAAATGAGTCCGTGAGGGATTTTACTTCCTGGCCGTCGATAAGCATTTTGTGGTGAGCTTCGCTTATAGTAAAGGAATCGTTTGCGTTTAGATGCTCATTTATGGCGTTTAACAAGACGGTGAGGCTGTTTACTACTATCTGGCTTCCGGTAGGATAAATCCTGTAGTTGCTTATGGTAGACCTGAATGATTTGATTATTCTTGCTGCAAGTTCTATGTTTAACTGCGGCATGAAATTACCCCGTAAATTTTATGAGGCCTTGGTTTCCTGCTCTGTTTCTTTTTTTTGTTCCTGTTCTGCTTTTTTTTCCGGTTCCTGTTCTGCAGCCTGTTGAGGTTTGATTTGTTTTCTTTCCTGCTTAATCTTGTCAAGAATACCATTTACAAATTTGCCGGAATCCAGGGTGGAATATTTTTTGGATATTTCTACGGCTTCATCAATTATTACGCTGATGGGTGTTTCGGGAGTTTTCAGTATTTCAAAGGCGCCTATGCGGATGATGTTTCTGTCTACGGTAGACATTCTGGCTATGTTCCAGTTTTCCGCATATGTATTGATATAGGAATCAATTTCCTTAATGTTTTCAATAGTACCGAAAACAATAAGCTCCATGAATGTTATCAGATGAACGTGTGTTTTGGCGTCACCAATAACAATATCTATGGCTTCCGGAATGGTAAGTTTAGTAATATCTACCAGGTAAAGAACTTTTAATGCAGTTTCTCTGGCTTCTCTTCTTAATCCCATGTTAAATTCGTAAGTGTAAGTAGTAAGAGGTCTGTCCTGCTGTGCCGGAGGTGACCCCGCCTGATGATGCCGGACGAGTAAATGGTAAAAGAATTCAACCATTTACTGTTTACTCTTTACTTTTTACGGCCTTTATATTTGTGTAATCAAGTTTGTCATTTCAATGGCTGCTTCTGCCGCCTGGGAACCTTTGTTGCCCGCTTTTGTGCCCGCTCTTTCTATGGCCTGTTCCAGATTTTCTGTGGTCAGTATGCCGAAAGCTATGGGAATGCCTGTTTCAAGAGATACCTGGGCAATGCCTTTGGTTACTTCGTTGGCTACATATTCATTGTGGGAAGTTTCACCCTTTATGATAGCCCCGAGGCATATTATTGCATCATACTTTTTACTGGCTGCAAGTTTTTTTACAACAACCGGCATTTCAAAGGAACCAGGAACCCAGGCAACATCAATGTCTTTTTCATCTGCGTTGTGCCTGATAAGCGAATTTTTTGCGCCCTCAAGCAACTTGCCTGTAATGAACTCGTTAAACCTAGATACTACAATACCAAATTTTTTGCCTTCTGCCAACATCTTGCCCGAAAAAACTTTTCCCATATTCCCTCCCTAAATTTAAAAGCGTAATGTCAAAAATCTTTTGACATTATTATGCTTTTTTATATAATCTATTGTCGATACTTTGCTAAAGTTACTGTTTTATTCGTGTCCTCCCCCTGT
>Ga0208977_1000296_pt1 | contig 47149 bp, 50 predicted proteins | sample RifOxyA2_FD_184030 | JGI IMG/M metagenome (GOLD analysis project Ga0208977, IMG submission 184030) | Groundwater microbial communities from Rifle, Colorado - Rifle Oxygen_injection A2 (SPAdes) | ecosystem: Environmental > Aquatic > Deep subsurface > Groundwater | place: Rifle, Colorado, United...
CTTGGTCTCACGAGAGACTCGATAATTTGCTTTTTTCATATACCCCGATTTTAGTACAACTTAGAATGCGTGTCCAATTTTTGGGGTACCTTCCAAAAGTATTGTTTAGAGCTTTTAGATGAGAAAACGGTTAGTGTGATATTAAATGATGAAATAAAAACAAATAAACAATTTGATATTATTTTTCCGGAAATATCATTACTGCATTTAATAAAATTATGTTTAAAGTACTGTGATCGTTCGGGTTATTCAAAAGACGATTATTTTCCCCCAACAATTTTAAACAAGGTGGGGAAATGCCTGCTAATAACAAATGATGTAATGCACGATTGGCAAAGTAGGGGTTCGCAAAATAGTAGTGAGAATAACGGTGAGCCAACATCAGAATTATTGGTTAATTTTACAAAACAAATAATTGCAGATAAACGGTTTGATATTTTTCAAAAATTATATCAAACTTTATTTTTATTTAAAGGAGTAACCAACCAATATAAGAATGATCTTGATTTAGACTGTGTTTTTATTACAAGGTATGGAGTTAATGTTGATGAGTATTTTGCATTTTTATTTTTGCTGTATGCGCAATTTATTATTAAAAATAATGATACGGAGGATAGCGAATGTCCTCACTTTAATTTAGACATAGCACTCCGAAATGTTAAACCAAAATTTAAAGAGTTTCTTCTTAAAAATTTAATCTTAGAAAAAGATAAGTACAAAAAGATTGATTTGAGCTTTTATAACGTGTTTGAATTAACACGCAAGCCTTTAGTTGAGATAAGAGATAAGAACATAATACCAATAAGTTTAAGGAGATTATTCTCTGGTCTTACGGAGGGAGTATATTTTGAAGTCTTGGACGGTATTAAAGATAAGGAAAATAAAAAAATATTTTCAACTTACTTTGGTTATTCAATTGAAGATTATTTTAAAGATATTATTTACAATATCAATAATAAAGTAATTTTTTCTTTTAAATACGGGAAGCCTGAAATCGAAACGCCTGACGCGATTTTAGTTGAAGGCGATAATGCAATTTTTTTTGAGTGCAAAAAAAGACAATTTCATACATTGGAATTTTTAACTAACGGAAATACTGAGATGTATTTTGAAAGGATAAACGAATTTTGTTTTAAGCCATTAGACCAAATATGCAAGAGAGTATCAGATTTTAGAAATAAAAAGTTTTCATTACCGGATATCAACAATAATTGTATGATCTATCCAATAATAGTATCACCAGAAGCCCCACCACTTTTTTCTGGCGCTTGGGATATGTTTAAAATAAATGATCGAATTTTACCCGGTTATTACAAAGAAGATAATAAAATAGCCTTACCTGAATTTATAGATTTTGCAGAGCTGGAAGTAATTGAAGCATTTATTAAAGAAAATCCCAATCAATCAATAGTAGATTTGATTAAGAAAAAACGAGCCAGCATAAATTATCCTCACGCTAATTGGTCTGTTTTTTTGTATAATGAGGGCATACAAAAAATAAACAAACGTCTTCGAGAAAAATATCAATTAGAGATAGGAAGGTATAAATCAATCCTTTTTGAAAATAACAAAGACATTTAGTTATTTGTTAACCGCCTCATATCACTTAAAGCGACTTCCGGAAATTCAAAAGCGATACCCCAATTTAGGTTCCGCAAATCGTCCGCCAGGGCGAGCCTTTTTGAACAGAAAAAACTTATCTAAAATTAGATAAGTTTTTTTGTGTTTTATATACAGAGGTCTTTCGGATTCGAACTTTTTAATGTTTTTTGGTATAATTTGTTTATTAACTGCAAAAATATCGAATTCTCAACGTCACAAAAAGAAATAAAAAGAAGAAAAAAGGCATTTATATCTTTATGCATATTTTTTGGTGTTGGATTATTGTTTACATTATTATTCTTCAATTATCAAATTTCTTTCGGAATCGTATATATGTTATTCGGAGTATTGTTACTGACTGGAATTTTAACTTTTAGATTCTTGTCAAATTTTGCAAAAAATATTTTATTTATCGATAATAACAAAATTATATTAACTAACTCAAAAAATTCATCAGCAATTAATTTGTGTGAGGTTTATAAGATAAGGATAAAAAGAAGAACGAATGGAGCAATCAGAGAAATCTATATATGGTCGAAGAACGGAAAGCCTTTTTTTATTAGCGCTTTTGAAAACGACTTTGATAGAATAGAAAAAATAATTATCGATGGCATAGACAAAGACGTATTGATAAAAGAAGTTGTTGAGCCGCTTAATTTTGACCATTTTTTATTTTATCCTATCTTTGGATTATGCACTGGGGTTTTATCTGCTTTATTTTTTAATACGATATTTAATGCGAATATTCAGATAATCAATATCGCTCTTATTATTGCCTGCATATATGCTTTTGTCCTTGGAATATTTTTTATTTTGAAAAAACCGATGTTTTCAAGAAGCGCGAAAAAGAATGCGATTGCTGATTATATTTTTGGAGCAATTTTGATTTTCTTCTCTATTGTTATTTTCTTAATAGGAATGTAGATTTAAATATTTTTTATAAACTAACATAGTTCGGAAGCAGTCCAGGTATGCGAGCTATTTAAAGACCGTCAATCTTGGCGGTTTTTTTGTTGTGAAATCCCGTGATAGTGGAAGCCAGGGACTGGATTCGAACCAATAAAATATAATTATTCAAAATTAGCCAATTTAAAAAGCGAGGTTCTTGCGAGCCTCGCCTTTATTTTTGTGAGTTGTTGCCAACTTTTAGCGGTGGCGGTTCAATGATCGTGTCCAGTTTCTCGGATTCGGGCAGTCACGGCATTCGTCAACGCTACTAAACATCGAACAGTTTTCGCATCCAGGGACATTGGACAAATTGATTCCGTCATCACTATAACAGTGCGGACAACGTCTTTCCCTGAAATCATCATCGGGACCGTCAAACGGAAAATTTTCGCAAAGATCGATGTGTCCACAGCTGTGGCAATAGATATAATCATCCACCTTGGGCTGTCTGGCTTCTGCCATTGTATGCTCCTTATCGTATGAATTCAAAACTTTTTCACGATGTTCACTGACTCGGCGGATAAATTCTTCCGCATCCTTCTCGGGTATTTCCCAAGAATGATATGATGCGACTCGATTTACCGAAAGACCGTTGCCCAAACAGGGGTAACCAGCCAAGCCGTCAAAATAAAAACTGGCGACCTGGGTAGTGATGCCCAATCTTTTGTGGGCGATATCGCCGAAATTTACTGTTTTATCTTTATTTTCCAAGATATTCCTCCATTTATATGTTGTAAATATGCAATTCGATATTATACTATAGAATATTTTTTAAAGCAAGTCAAGTTGGAAGGTACCCCAAAAATTGGACACGCATTCTAAGTTGTACTAAAATCGGGGTATATGAAAAAAGCAAATTATCGAGTCTCTCGTGAGACCAAGGAACAGATCCTAAAAAGGATCAAGGAAGACGGCATTTCCGTCGCTCAGGCCGCTGAGGATCATGGCGTAAGCACCAAAACGATTTACTTATGGTTAACGAAAGGTGTTACCAAGCCCGTCAGCTGGTCGGAATATAGTAAGCTCAAAAAAGAAAATCAGGATCTAAAGACTTTTATCGGGGAAATTACGGTTGAGCTGTCCAAAACTAAAAAAAAGATCTAACCATGGAGTCGGAAGCGAGCGACAAAAAGGCTCTGGCTCGGGAATTGGGTATTTCCCGGTCCTTGCTCTACTACCGGCGCAAACAGCCGGACAAGGATTGGGAATTAAAATGTGAAATTGAAAAAGTACTCCGGGAACATCCGGCCTACGGCCACAAACGATTAGCGATTCATTTGAAAATTAACAAAAAAAGGATCCTGCGGGTCATGAAGATATTCGGGATTAAGCCCTACCGCCAGCGGGGCAAAAAGTACCGCAAAAACAGGGGTAAATCCGGCTCCGTGTTCCCGAACCTTCTCATTACGACTTTTCCGGCGTTTCCGAACCACATCTGGGCCTGCGATTTTACGCATCTGAAATTCAGGGGCAAGTGGGTTTATCTGGCTACAATCATAGACTTGTGCACCAGAAAGATCGTCGGTTTCAGCGTACTGCTTAATCACTCCAACCAGCTAGTCATCAACGCGCTTTTAAACGCGGTCAGCAAGTATCCGGCCGCGGCCATTATCCATTCGGACCAGGGTTCAGAATACACGTCCGCCGATTATGCAACCCTATGCCGCAACCTGAACATCGCGCAGTCAATGAGCAATCCGGGCTGTCCTTGGGAAAACGGCTACCAAGAATCGTTTTATTCGCAGTTTAAAATAGATTTGGGTGATCCGGACAGATTTAATAATTTGGGCGAATTAGTATATAATATTTACAGAACGATACATGTTTACAATAATTTCCGGATACACACATCTTTAAAAATGCCGCCGGCGGAATATAGCCGGCAATATCTAACTAAACAACTTGTAGAATCCGTGTCCTAAAAAAGGGGTACCCCCCATTTTTCTCCCACTGCACCGTAGTGAGGGAACAGTTGTCTATGTGTTGGCATTATTCCAACTTGCTTGTCTTCTATTTTGTCCATTATATTTTATCCATTTATCTTTTTGGATCAATGATATACTCACTAAAAAAATCTTCATATATTTTATCGAGATATTCGTTGTGGAGCGGTTTCTCGTCATTTATTTTGGAAATATACGAAGTAAATCCCTGGCTTCTATCACCCTTTACCGCGTTAAATACTTTTTCTATATCTATCTCGTCCTTAACAGAGCTATACAATTCAAGTTCATCTATGTTAAGAAGGTGATACTTAAAATTTTTTAACCCAACTAAATTTTCTTTTTTTTCTTTTTCTGCTAACAGGGCGTTTATATTTTCTTCGTATAAGTCAGAAGATACAAGAGGGATTTCTAAAAAAACAATTATTGGGATAATTTCTTTACCCCTAAATCTGGCTAATTCTTCAAATTTATTAATATCTTGTATATTTTTATAAGTTTCTATGATAGCGTCCACTACTTTCTTCAATTCACTATTTACTATTGTTTCGAGGTTCCCCGTTTGTCTGCTCAATAATGCAAATTGATTAGCTTTTACTTCAAATAGATAACATTTATTTTCTTTAAAAACCTGCCAATCCGTAAATCTATTATTCTGTTTTGAATAAATAATTTCAGGGCTAACATTTTGTTCTCCGTATATTTCTTTTAATATCAAACCAACATATTCTTCAAATATATTATTGCCAAAAAATTCTCTAAAATTAAGGTGAAGTTTTTTCTTATTATCTACTTGCTCAAAATAATTATTAAACCACCAAAACAAACCACCAAAAGTTTTATACGCGAAAGCTGCTATATTCGGGATTATGTATATGTCATCACCATTAACTTCTTTTTCTTTTATGACGGGATATGTAAATAAAGGGTTAAATCTGTTTTTTGTATAAACAGGATCAAGGCCTTGGTTAATTTGCTTATCAAACTGATTAAACCGTTCATAATTAACAGCAAGGATATTTAAAAAGCTATTTACTTTTTCTTCCGTAAAAATCTTTTCAAAAGCTTCGATCTTTGCATTAGATAAATAAGTAACGCGGAAAGCTGAGTGATCACGCGTGCCAGCAAAAAAACCAAAACCTATTTTAATGTATTCATCAATAGTTATTCCATTTTCCTCTAAAAAAATATCGGATAATTTAGCAAATTTTTTGGGTTCGATTTCTTTTGCCAAATAATCAAATAAAACTATATTTCTTGTTAGTAAATTTTCTATATTGAACTGAACGCTGCTCATTTGCTCATACCACATTCTAACCATAAATGATATGAAGCTATCTTGATCAAATTTTTTTCCGTCTTCTAATTCAGGACTTATTAGCTTATTGCCGTATATATTGCATAAAGCAAGAAAGGAATATGGATCATCTTTTAAAGTATTTTGGCTACTATTATTAGCACCGGATAAAATTAAAAGATTTGCGATGTAGGCTAACGCAAATTGTGTAACTATAATACCCGTGCCTTCTTCTGCGTGTCCTGCCTTACCAAAATGATCAGTATTTCTATGATAAATATAACGCGAATAATTACCAATAAGGATTAGCGTATCTTTTAAATTATATTTTCGCAAAAGAAGCAAAATTTCTTGTTCCGTAACTTTGCCGTCGCCTTTTTGTATTAATAATCTGCCGACATCATTATCGATTGGGTGTCCATTTCCTTTTTTATCATAAATCACAGGCTGTTTTATAAAAAGCTCCTTTCGTTTTTCTTGTTCCTTGCTCATACAACATCTTTTATACTTCTTATCACATCCACATATTGGACAAGGTTTTTTGTTTGCTAATTTTCCTTTACCCACATCATTTAAAAAAATAATTAGAAATTTGTTGTTTAAATAAATCCTTTTTAAAATCCTTAATTCCTAAATCCATTAAGTCCAATTTTCCCAACTCTACCTTATCTATCCTTTTCGCGACACCAATGGTATTTTCGGAAACTTCAATCGACCTGTTCATTAAATCGATAAATTTATCTTTTTTTATTTTTCCACGATCAATTGCTTCGGCTATTATTTCAAGTGTAACCGGAGCTATATAAGCAGTAAAATTATCTTTTTTATCGGAGTAAGAAATTACATCAATAATTGCCACTCGTAAAAACATTTCAGTGGCGTTAACGTATTTTTCTTCTGCCATTAGCTGTATTGCCATAGCACGATAAACAAACCACTGTTTTGATAAAAAAGCTTGACCACCGGAGTACTTGCCTTGCGCAACTTTAAGTATAGCTTGATTGTACAGCCCCCAAGCCTCATCAGATTTTCCATTTTTAAAAGCTCTCTTGGCTTGCGCAATAGTTTTATCAATCTCGTCTTGTTCGATCAACTGTAAATCATCATTGCCCGCCTCCTTGATATAGTGTTGTTTCGCCCAAAGATCTTCTAACGCCGGAACGTCTTCTTCTTTTATTATCCTCGGAACTTCCTCGTTCGGAAATTTTCTTACTCGATATTTCTTATTACAATTTGTACATTTTTTGCCTCTGGTGGGGTATGGACTAATAATTTGATCGCAGTATGGGCAATGAGCAATCATACTATCATAATTTGGCTTACTGCTTTTGTTTAAATGTTTAAAAATTTTATTTATAAACTCCATTTGATTTCGAAAAGTTAATTACTTGGATAAAATTTTTTCTTCAAACGATCAATCTCTGCTTCCAAGTCTTTTCTTGATAACTCCTCTCTCGGCAGATATACATCCTGCGCTCCGCTTTCAACATACTCTAAAAAAATCTTCGCCGCCCTCGGATTACCGGCTAACGCATTATCGCGTAAAGCCAAAAGGACATCCGGTATATCATCGGCAAATTTTTGTTCAATGGTCTTCCGAACAGATGAAGCAACTTCGGATGTTTTCTTCCAGGCGTGAACAGTCGGCTCGCTCACTCCCAAAACTTCAATCGCAAATCGCTTTAACGGCATTGGACGGCAAGCCTTTGGCAGAGCCAGATATTCAACTAATTTTAACTTATTAGCGTCGATCGGCTTGATTGTAGAGGTGGCAATTTTCATATTTTTAGTTTATCATTTTCGCTAAAGCCTGTAAATCGCAGGTTTATTTTAATTTTAGGCAATTATCCCGGAATAGCGGTTTAAGTTTTCTTAAGTATTTCTATTGTTTTTCTCATAAAATGGTGGTATATTAAAAATGCGAAACCACACATTTTATATTTTCGTGAGAGAAGCCATTTTTTGGCTATTTTACTTGTTTGTGACCGGAAACGGACATCCGATCAGCACAAGCAAGTATCCTCACGGACACTCAATGTGTGGTTTCGCGACCAAGATCGGGTGTCCTTTTTTTATTGGGCGCTTTGACAATTTAACAACAAACCTATGAAAAAATTTACACTCGGATTTATAGCCGGGCTTATGCTTGCATTACCGGTATTGGCTCTATCCGCGCCAAATCTTGCCGAAAAATTAAAAGGCAAAATTCTTTTAGCCGTCGAAGACAAGGGCAAAACCTATTATGTCGCCAATGACGGCTATCGTTATCGCATTACCACCGCAACAGCCCAAAAAGTTTTTGAAAAATTGGCATTGGGAATTAGCAACAGCAACCTTGCTGAAATTGAAGAAAATGATTTAGGAATAAGTCCGGATAGCCAATCTGCTTGCCAAGATAAAACCGTAGAAAAAATTGTATATGTAAATAATTGCACCGGCTCAAACGATACTACTGATAACAGCTCCACGGATAACTCCCAGACTTCACAGCCACAAGAAACTTATAATTACGATAGCTATTATCCGATAATTCTTTCATTAAAAGATAACAAGGACAACATTATAAAATCATCCACATACAACCAGTATTCAGGTATCGTTGATTATACTTCTGCAACAACAAACACAACGCTAAAAGTTGGCGATGAGCTGATTTTAACTGTTGAGGCGAAGGATCCGCAAAACAGACCCCTGTTTTATAACTGGAACTCTAACTCACAACGCTTTAACGAGCTTATCGGCATAGAGAATGGGAATTATAAATATACCACTAATAACGAATTGCGCTATACGATCAGCAATGAAGATCTGCAGACAGGTGAAAAAATGAGAATTGTCAGTCAGGTCAGGTCTGAAAAGAATAATTACAGATTTGGTGGCGGAAATTATGATGACGCTATTTTTATCGATTATAAATTATCGCAATAACATATGACAATTCTAAAAAAAATTTTCAACTCCATTTTGTATATAGCCGCGACAATAAGTCTATTTGCCACTTATGCTTTTTCAATAGACAATCTAACATCAACACCAAGCGATGAAGTGCCATTTTTCGCATTGGCCGTAACTATCTTAACAATCTTCATTTATATCAAAGTTATAAAACGAAAATGATATTTTTTATTTATTGATATTATATATATTATATGGCGGCCTGTTAGTTTGGCGCGACTTTCATATCCACAACTTTGCTGATCGTCCTCTGTATGCTATGAAAAAACCAAATTTCATAATAATTGGCTATGCGATTTTAACTCGACCATATCAAGCGCCTTATTTTTGGATGAACAAAATAATTTATACCTTCAAACAAAGCCTTGAAGACGATAAAAGAAAATATGAAGAACGGCTGGCTAAAGAAAAAAGAGATAACGAACAAGCTATAAAAGATAGTAAGGATCACGATTTTTTTAAAAATAATGTACAAAATTCTGAATTGATGAGCAAAGGCGGCGGCTTATTTAATGTTGAGCCGGGGCAAATCGGAAAAGTGTTGATCAATGATAAAGACAAAACTATCAAAATTGAAATTAAGCAGACGGCAAGAAAGTGCATTAGAGAAGGTGGTGCAATTTATCAAATTCCTTTATATAGCACCGGACACTTACTGTGTGAAAATGCCGAATATGAAATTATAGAAAGCGAATACGGCAACGCCGTTTTTATGAGCGATGATAAAAACAATCCCGGACAGGTGAAACCGTACGGCAACGAATTTACTTTGCACAAAGACGATAAAAATCTGGCGCGTTTATCATTAACGATAATCAACAATCTTCAAGGCATAAAAATTGTCTGCGATCGGATCAGTGTTATTGACTACAAGGATATAAAGGTTGATGATATGGAAAAACATCGCGAAATTGTTATTGGCTGTTCGTATAGCAAATTTTTCTCAATCCAATATGAATGATAAACAGTTTAAACTTGAATATATCAAATGTCCCAGTTGCAAAAACATTCTTGATTTGTCGTTTGTAAATAAAAGCTGTCCTAATCCGCTTTGTGGCTTTAGTTTTGAGGGTTTAGAAGATTATTTAGACAAAGACGACGGCTGGCTGCACAAAGCGCTTGTAAAGGCTTACAAGGGCAAAAATGAGTGCGAGGTTAAGCTACTGGCAACAGCGGTCAGATACAACATTGCTAATTACCTCGATCACTTCGTTTCTTGTAATTGGGGAAGTCATTATACAACTTTATTTAAAGATTTTATAATCCTCTATTTGGACGACCTCAATGCATTAAAATTAGTCCTGTCGTCCGATACAATCAAAATCGGCAAGGGCGACGCTATTGCTTCAAAAAACGGTTATAAAATGTTCTGGGAGCTTTATAAATGGTTAATGCGCGTTCATTCGCCGCAGATCCGCGACTTCCTACGCACAGAATTTCCGGATTATTATAAGAAATACTACAAAGAACAGCACGAAAAAATTATGCGGCAGAAAATTACAGCTAAAAATGAAGATCAAGCGCGACTAATCTAAACTCCCAAGGCTGGGAGTTTTTTAGTTGATTATTTTACCTATAATAGTTAAACTAAAATCAATATAAATATAAGAATAAGTATGACAATAAAAGAAAAAATTATTAAAATTATAGATATAATTTTAGATGAAGAATTGATGTACAAGGATAACGAAGTTTTATCATTGCCTGTTACAAGATTTAAGGAGGAAGGTATTTATGCTGAAGAGTTCAGTAAAATAATGGAAAAATTGACAAGCGAAGGCTGTCTTGTTTCGGAAGAAGATTTTGATATATGTAATTTCGATCATACCTATATTTTTCATATGAACTATGCAATGGTAAAACCGGACTATAAAAAATTGAAGGCATATAAAAAGCAAATTATGCAAAATAAAAAAAGAGTTAAACTGAAAGATTATACCACTGGTAATAACAAGTTGTATATAAACGGAAGTTTTGTTGGTAATTTAAAAAGGCTCAAGAAAGATGTGATTTTGATTTATTTTGCAGAACGATACAATAGATCAATATGCAGTGTAAGGGTTGAGGAGTTTATGGATTGGTGTTCTGGGCGATATCCAGAAATATGCAATAAGATCAAAGATAATATACAGGGCGGCGCTAAGTGGTTTAGAAATGGGATTGATGACATAAACGACAAAAACAGGGAAGCTCTAAGTGGTGATAAGTTAATCATATTCAACAAAAAAAATGATAGCTTTGATATTACAAAAAGCATTGAAATTAAATAACTTATTTTGAAATCTTATTAACAAGTTATGATAATTGACTAATTTCTGTAACAATATCCAATACAATTTTCAAGAGTAAGATATATAAAAAATCGCTATCATTTATGATATAGCGATTTTTTATATGGATAAAAATAAGTATTACAAAACAAACGCATTTTATTTAGCTACTTTTTTATTAGCAAAAGATTTTTTGTTGGTAAGCACAGAAAGAACTTCAGCCAATAAATTGATTTTTGTTTTTGAAAATACCGACAAGCTGCAAGAGCTTGTTCGGATTTTTAATTTTGGTGAAATAAACCACGTATCATTGAAAGTTAATTTTAAGAAAATAGAAGCTGCAATAAAAAAATTAAAAAGCCTTATTTATGATTAAATATGCAAGATAAATATAAAGATAAGGGGAAAAGGTATTGGAAGGAAGATTATTATATGGACGATTTAGCTCGCCACCTTTCTATGAAAGCCCAGTGTGTTTACGATTGCCTCAAAAGACATTGCAATGCGGACAGAAAAACTACAATTGGATCTAGAAAGATTGGTGAAAAAATTGGAATTGACAAAGGTACTGTACAGTCAGGGTTAAACGAACTTATCAAAAAAAATTTCATAAGCGCTAGGTCAAGCAATTCAAGTGACGGTTATTATTTTATTTATCCACTGAACGAAGTTTTCGGTCAGTCGCTGGGTGGAAAAAACTCGGTGACTGAATTAGAGCAGCAGTCAGTACCGAACGGATATAACAGTCAAAAGGAATTAAAGAATTATATCAAGGAAGAAAATAATAAAAATGTGAAACCAGAAACACTAATAAAATTAAGACGAAATCTGGAAGAGAAAGGCATTGTGCGACCAATAATTTAATATGTTAAATCAGGAGCTTATAATCGAATTACAAGAAATAATGAAAACTGATTATGCTTGCGAATTGACCGATCAGGAAGCTCTTGAATTTGGCGAGCTTTTTTTGGCAAGTTACGAGGCGCTTATAAAACTTAGACTTGAAAATAATAAATCTGTATGCTAATTTATAATTACTTACCCACTACAATTAAATCACAAGGTTTTATTATTTTTCGCTATATAAATGGGCGGTTCTGCCAGCGAAATGTATCCTTGTGATATGTTGTAGTTGGGTAAGTCAGAACCGTCCATTTATTTTTTTAAAAACATAAACATATGAATGACAATAAAAATAAGACAATCATTTTGGTGCGCGTTTCCACCAAGGAGCAAGAAGAAACCGGCTACTCACTTCCTGCGCAAGAAAAACTTTTAAACGAATATGCCGGAAAGAAATCTTTAACAGTCGCAAAAATTTTTTCCATTTCAGAAAGCGCCAGCGGCAAAAAGCAAAGAGAAACATTTAATGAAATGATGAGCTTTGTTAAACGGAACAATATCAAAATTATTATCTGCGAAAAAGTCGATCGGTTAACCAGAAATTTTAAAGACGCCGTTATGATCGATGAATGGCTTGAGCAAGACGATGAGAGAGAGGTTCATTTGGTGAAGGACAGTTTGATATTGCATAAAAATTCACGCTCCCAGGAAAAACTGAATTGGGGTATTAGAATTTTGTTTGCGAAAAATTATACGGATAATCTAAGCGAAGAAGTGAAGAAAGGTCAAAAAGAAAAAGTGGCGCAGGGGTGGCTGCCGACCGTTCCGCCGCTTGGCTACAAAACTGTCGGCGAAAAAGGCCACAAGATCCACGTCATAGATGAAGTTAAGGCGCCGTTGGTGAGAAAAATGTTTAAATTGTATTCAACCGGTAATTACTCGCTTGAAAAGATTACCAACATTATGTTTGCGGACGGCTTAAGATCACGATCAAATAAGAAGCTTGGCAAATCAACATTGCACGAGTTATTAAACAATCCCTTTTATTTCGGTAAATTTATTTGGAATGGCAAAATTTATCAAGGCGCACATCAGGCACTGATCAGCGAAGAACTTTTTGAAAAAGTCCAAAGCATATTGCATAAAAAAGGCACGCCGAAATACTCCAAGCATAATTTTTTCTTCAAGGGATTATTGACTTGCTCCGAATGTGGCGGCACGATTGCTTGGGAGAAGAAAAAAGGCCACTGGTATGGCCATTGCAATAAATTCAAGCCTTGCTCCCAAAAAGCTTATTATCGATCTGAAAGAATTGAAGAACAGCTTTTAACTGCCGTTGGAAAGATCAGCCCTAAATCTCCCAAGCTCATTGATTGGGTCATTAAAGCCCTAAAACAAAGTCATAAAGAAGAAATTGAATATCATACCGGCATTATGGGCGAATTGGAAAGCAGGCTTGCTAAAATCAAAGCACGGCTTGATAAAATCTACGAGGACAAATTGGATGAGGTTATAAGCATTGAAAAATACAACCAACTCAAACAACAATATGAAATTGAGGAAGCGGCTATTTTAAAAGCTATTTCAAAACATAAAAAGGCAAATTCAAGATATTTGGATTATGGAGTTATGGTTTTGGAAGTAACGAAAAATGCCCTTGATATTCTGAAAGATCCGAAAAAATCGCCGGAAACAAAAAGAGAATACTACAAGATCATCTTTTCCAAACTGCAAATGACCGGTGATCTGATTGATTACCGTTTTAACTCCGCATTTAAACGGATTGCGGAATTTAGTTCTAAATTGGAAAAAATTGAGCAAAGTGAAATAAAAAATTTAGAACCTCTGATTTTGCGCTTACCTAAAAACAAAACAGGTGTTTTATCACCTGTCTGTTCGGCTATGCTCCCGGGGCCGGATTCGAACCGGCGACCAATTGGTTAACAGCCAACTGCGCTACCGCTGCGCTACCCGGGAAAAATTTATTTATCAACGACACAGCCCCCGCCGGAGGCGGGTCCGCCTTTGGCGGAAACTGCGCTACCCCGCCGGAGGCGGGTCCGCCTTTGGCGGAAACTGCGCTACCCCGCCGGAGGCGGACAGGCAGCTGCGCTATTTTAACAAATTATTTTTTAATGTTTTCGTCCAGCCATTTTCTGCCTTGGCCAGACTTCAAAAAATGCTCTCTTTTTATTGCCTCAACTCTTGATTGATATTCTTCCACGTGAATTATTTCTAGTGGGCCATTTTGTTTCGTCCATTTATTACATCCGCCGTTATGTTCTCTAAGTCTTGTAAAAGCATCCTTTGAAGTTTGTCCAACGTATCGTTTGTTATTTTTTAAACTTCTTAAAACGTAAACAATAAACATATTTAATTAGTAAGGAACAGCCCCCGCCGGAGGCGGGTCCGCCTTTGGCGGAAACTGCGCTACCCCGCCGGAGGCGGACAGGCAGCTGCGCTACCCGGGAAAATGTTAAAAATCAAAACCTGCCCATTTGGCAGTATTAATATAATAGATTATTTTTAGACATTAGTCAAGAACAGCCCAATTTATTGCCCTTTTTGACGCGCGCATCACGCCATATTAATATTTCCGGCCTATCATAAAATTAGGAAATCTTGTTGCCCGGAGGGTTTTCTGATAATATTTAATTAAATAAACATGATTTATGAAAGATAAAAAAGCAGCCGCCATCTTAATGGAATTATTGGAAAAGTATCCTCTTAACGGAGAAGAAAAAGAAGCCGTCAGGTCCGCTATCGGCATATTGACCTGGTCTTCTTTGGCCGAAAGCCGGATAAAAGCCAAAAAGGACAAGCTTGAGAAAAGTACGATATGGAATAAAAAGATAGCTTAAACATAAGATCGCGGAATGTTTTAAAACCGCCGCGGGCGGTTTTTTCGCTTAATACTCAGGTAATTTTAATTTATTCATAATTTAATTATTATAATATTCTTAATATTATATTAAAATCTATATGGGGAAATTTTTCGGCATCAGTTCGATCATAGCATTAACTGCCGTACCGGTAATACTCTGGTTGCGGATAGAACCTTTGGCGCTGCGCTTCGGCGGACCGGATCTGTTTTTGATAAGCCTGGGGCGGTTAGCCGCTTTAACGGGAATTGTTTTGTTTTCCCTTAACTTGATGCTCAGCGCCCGTTCGCGGGTATCGGAGAGGATATTCGGAGGCTTGCCCCGCGTTTACGCGGTCCATCGCACGGTGGGTGCGCTGGCCTTCATACTGCTCTTGTTCCACCCCCTGCTTTTGGTGTCCCGCGCTCTGGAAATATCGCTTGCAGCGGCCGCCGGATTCCTTTTGCCGGAGGGTTACCTGGCCAAAGACCTGGGGATCTACGCGTTAAGCCTGATGATAATCCTCCTCATACTGACTTTTTTCGTAAGCGTAAGGTATGAGACCTGGAAAAATTCCCATAGATTCATGGGGCTGGCTTTTTTTCTGGGCGCGCTCCATGCCTTCATGATCCCATCCGATATTTCGCGTGATACAACCCTCCGGTACTATATACTCTTTGTCGTATCACTGGGTGGAGCATCCTTTGTTTACCGGACCGTCTTCGGATTCTGGACAGACAGGAAATTCGAATACGAAGTAATCGGTAAAAAAACACTCCTCGATAATATCATCGAATTTACGCTCAAAGCCAGGAAAAGGGCGATGGAATATCGGCCGGGCCAATTCGTCTTCGCGAGCTTTAAGGTCCGCGGCCTTCCCCGCCAAAGCCACCCTTTCTCCATAAGCTCGGATAAAAGCGGAAACGAATTCAAACTTACGATAAAGAATCTGGGCGACTATACCGGCCGGCTTCATGAGGTGAAAACGGGCGATCTGGTAACCATCGAAGGTCCTTTCGGCCGTTTCGGATATGAAAACCTCAGAAACAAAAAGCAGGTTTGGATCGGCGCCGGAATCGGAGTCACTCCATTTATAGGCATGATCGAAAAATTAGCGAAGGACCCGGATAAGGATTACAAGGTCGATTTTTATTATTGCACCAGAAACGCGAAAGAGCAGGAAATCATCGGAAATCTGGTCGGCCGGGCGGAAAAAACCGGAGGCTTCTCGTTTATTCCGCACTATTCCGACGAATACGGCCGGATAAACGCCGGATTTATTTCTTCCCGCACAAAGGACGCGAAAGAGCGGGATTTTCTGGTCTGCGGTCCGCCGGCGCTTATGCGGTCGCTAAGGAGCCAACTGAACGGCATCGGGATAACCAACGGCCGGATCCATATGGAGGAATTTAATCTCAATTAAATCATACTTTATGAAAAAAACAGTATTATTCGTTTTGATCTTTTTCGGGATCTCCGTGAGCCTTATGATCGCCGGCGGATCTTTCCGGCCGACGAGCGGAGTTAAAATCGACCTGGGCGGTAATAAAACCTCCGGCATAACAGTAGCCGATAATGTTCCGGAAAAACCGGCGATTCTCGCGGCCGTTGAGGTAGCCAAGCACAATTCGATATCCGACTGCTGGATGATCATCAACGGTAAAATTTACGATCTGACCGCTTTTTTCAGCCAGCATCCCGGAGGAGCCGAAGCGATCTCGCGGCATTGCGGAACCGACGGCACGGAAGCTTACGGCACCAAGGATAAGAACGAAACGGACGGCCATTCTTCATACGCCAAAAGTCTGCTCGCGGATTATTATCTCGGGGATTTGAACGGCGCCCTGCCCGAAGAAAAGATCCGGATGGCCGAAAACAAGGATGCCGAAGGGAATACCGGAATAAAAAGCGCGATCGAAAACGAAAAAACGCCAATCGGCGATTCCGTCGCTGGCGCGGGGGGCATAACCTCGGCCGCGCTCGCCGGACATAATTCGCCCTCGGATTGTTGGATGGCTCTAAGCGGAAAAGTTTATGACGTTACCGCTTATTTAAGGCGGCATCCCGGCGGCGACGCCATGCTCGCGTATTGCGGCCGGGATGGAACAACGGCGTTTAACGGCCGGGGGCACTCCGATTACGCCCGAAGCCTTCTTCCCGCGTATTATATCGGAGATTTCGGCGATTCCGCCGGTCCGGCGCCGGAGATAAGCGGCGGGCAGACGCGATCCGGGGGCTTATCCGCCGTCGAAAAGGAATATCCCGGGGCAATAATTCTTGAAGAAAACATAGAAGACGACGGCCGGCGGGAGATAAAACTCCTTTATGAAGGCCGGCAATATGAAGTTAGAGTCGGCCCCGGAGGCGATATTTTACGAACCGAGGATCATTAATACTGATAAAACCAGATTGAATTGATTATTTTTTTAATTTGTCTTGACAAAAACATATTTACATGATAATCTACCATATTAATTAAAGCCTTATACTATACAACCGCAAAAGGAGGGGAAATTGCTAAAATTAAAAGGGATTTTCCGCAGACGTCCGATTAAAAGAATGTCAGTTGATGAAATTTTTCAGAATACCGAGGGACTGGCAGTCGTACTTATAGATATGCAGCAACATTTCATTGACAGGGATTTTACAAAAGGCGAAGAAAAACGGATCATCTCGAATCAAGTAGCCGTGCTAAAATGGTGCGCGGCGAATCATGTTCCGGTAATCGTTTTGGAATATGACGGTAGAGGAAAAACGATTGACATTTTGCGGGAAGAATTAAAGAACGTTGAAAATCGGGCGACTGTCGTAAAGCCATACGATAACGGCTTTGAGCAAACCACCCTTGATAATATCCTCAAAGGATTCGGGGCTGAATATCTATTCCTTATGGGAATTAACGCTTGCGCTTGCGTATTGGCAACGGCCAAGGAGGCCAGAAACAAAGGCTATCAGGTCGCAACCAGCCAGGACGTTATTGACGGAGGGCTTAACCGCCACATAGATTGGTATGAGCAAAACAGCCTGATAGCGCCGATCCCCGCGATCGCCTGCTTATAAACGCAAGAATTTGGGGAAAATCTGAAATAAAAAGAGGGATCTTTAAGGATCCCTTTTTACTTATCCGAAACGCTTTTAATCAAATGATTTTTTACAAAACCCGAAAATATATGATATAATTATAATAACGCTATTAAATCATAACTCCTAATTAAAAAAATATGATCTTCGAACCATCATCGCCGGCCGCGCGCAAAAAAAAGCTTTTAATCGTCTTTATCCTGGTCCTTCTGGCCGGATTCGCTTTTTTATTTTGGACAAAATCAGCCGCCGGGCCGGAAAACGTTTCCTGTCCCCAGGACGCGAAGCTCTGCCCTGACGGTTCTTCGGTCGGCCGCGTCTGGCCCGGTTGCGATTTCGCGCCTTGCCTATCCGAAGATCCGTGCGGCGGCGGCTCCTGCCCGTCGGATCCCTCCGCGGAACTTCCGCAAACGCCGGAAATCAATCCGACCGGCTGGAAAACGGCTACCGACGACGCTACCGGCGTTTCTTTCCGATATCCGGATCTGACGGGCGAATACGTGAGCGCCCCCGATTGGCCGCCCCTGGTCCGGATTACCGACGAAGCTTTTGCCTGCGCGGCCGGAGGGACAGAGACTGAACAGGCCGGAGAAACCGCGGAACGGATGATCAACGGACGGCTTTACTGCGTAACTAAGATAGTGGAAGGCGCCGCCGGCAGCGTTTACGAGCAATATGCTTACGCCTTTCCCGGCTCGCTGCCGGAAGATAAAACCGTTATTTTCAATTTCAGCATAAAAACCCCGCAATGCGGCAACTACGACGAACCGGAAAAAACCGAATGCGGGAATGAACAGGCTTCTTTCAATTTAGACGGCATCATAGACGAGATGGCGTTAAGTGTAAGCTGGCCGGAATCGGAAATTAATTTAGCCGAAGCGTTGGCCGAGTGCCTCCCTAAAAGCGACAGCGAAAGCCATGAAAAATGCCAGGAGCTTCTAAGCCTGATCCATGACTTTGATGACTGCGTGGCGGCCGGTTTTTCGATCATGAAATCGAATCCCCCGCAGTGCGCCACTCCTGACGGCCGGACTTTCACGGAAGAATTTCCGGATATTGAAGAAGAAATTCCGGATACCGAAGAAGACGCGCCCGTGGCGCTTTAGAGCGGACTCAAATATCCTGATCGCGTTAAATCGCATATTAAGCGAGGTCCTTTAGGGGCCTCGCTTTTAAATACGGCCTATTTTTAATAATGCGTTAACTTCCGCTTAAATATCTTCAATTATAATCAATTTGATTATAGTCAAAAATAACTTTAAAAATATGCTTTCAAATATGCTTTCCGATAGACCGAATCTAAACCATACAAGTACCATTATTGATACCGCCCGCCACGATAAGCCGGAGAGCCGTTATATTCTGGCTATAGCCGGCTCCCTTATAGCTTATGCCGGCCGCGATCCCCTTTTTTACGCCGAATTAAAACGGCTTACAGGCGATATGGACCATGGTTCGGCGGAACCGATTCGCTTTAATGATCCGTCGCCGCTCTTTATCCCTCCCGATACCGATACGGCGGTCGAACGGGCCGGGTGGCTCGCCGCCAGGCTCGAAGAAAATATATGGGCGGACGGGGACGGAATAAAAGCCGGGCTGCGCGCGGGAGTACGCGACCTGGAATCGCCGGATCCGCGCCAGCTTATTGTCGGGATCGCCGGGGTGGCCATACCGGGGGTAACCCTGGGGCTCATAAAAAGGCGCAGAAGGCTTTCCGTTATCCTTGACCCGGATCTGGCGCGCGCGGCGCCGGCCTGGATCATAGCCGAAAAAACCGCCCGCGCTTCTCTCGGCATATTGTCGCTTTCCCTGGCACTGGTCCGCCATGATATTAAAAAAATAGAACCCGAGCTGGCCGACTGGTTTTACGGCGAAAAGGAAATAGCGCTTTACCGAACGGATAATTTCGGCTTCGTTAAAAATGAACTCGAAAAGACGGGGATAATGTTTTCAGAATCGGGTTATCGGGGGAGAACCGCCCTTTTAGGCCTTGGTCCGGCCATAAATATCGAGGAGGCGCCCCGCGGCTGGAAACTTAAACGGCTGAATGGGTGATCATAAAAAGCTGATTTCAGGCCCCTTCTCTTGACAAATTTTTTAATTGGTGTATAATGAACTGAGATAAGTTTATATCATCAAAATGAAAAAAGCATCGAGCAAGCATAAACTCAGAATACTTAAAGAAGGTAGAAGGCCCTGACAGGGGCCGTTTTTTTTACCCAAAAACGCTCTTTAAAACGGAGGCAAACATGGAAGAAAACCGGGACCTTATCCATTACGAATTCGAACTGGAGCAGGAGCAAAGGATCATGATAGATCCGGGCGGGTATACGATCGAAAAATGGGTTAATCACGTTATCGACGTTTATGACCCGTCCGGACGCTGCCGAATCCGCCTTAAGAACGGCCGGCCGCGGCTTTCGATCAAGGTTCCCCTGCTTTCCCGGGATACCGCGAGAACTAAATGCTGCATCCGTCTCGAATTCAAGCCCGGAACGAAAGAACAGGAAGAAGACCTTTTAAGGATCCGGGACCTTATCCTGACGGAGCCGGGAACGCAAACCGCGGAAAAATGGGGTACGCCGATAAGCCTGAATAACGGTGAAAAAGTCTGGGTCAACAAAGACATCGGGGGTAATTACTGGATCGAAACAGACGAAAGCGCCCGGATCGAAGAGCTCTTGCCCGAAGGCGTCAATTATCTGAAACACGCCAAAAGCGGCATCGATCTGACCCGCGAACCGAAAGCTCCCGCCCCCGATTTCGGCAAAGCGGCTAACTCGCTCAGGAAAAATCTTGAAGTTACGAGCCGGACGGTAAACGGCCAGGCCGATATCTCCGTAAGCGACGGCAAGGAAAAACCGGCCCTAAGCGAAGAAGATCTCTGTCGGCAGGCGAAAGCGAATGGCGAAGAACTGATCCGATATATAGGCGATAACCATGACCGCAACATCGCCGACATGGAAGATCTGAAGAAAATATTGTATGATATGACGGTAATCGTTAACCGCGGAATCGCCAAAAACCCTCTCGCCCTCCGCTTCTGGCCCGTCAAATACGGACGGCGGGTACCGCCCGAAAATATCCCCGCGGAAATGGAGGCCTTCCTAAGGGTGCTTTACGGCAAGGTCAGAGAGGCGGAAAACGGCGAACTTAAGCCCAAGGCTCTCGGAAGATGGATCGAATTCGAATTTGACGGCAATATCCATCCCCTGGCCGACGGATGCGGCCGGGTCGCCAAGGGGCTTTCGGCTTTATTTCTGGCCCGCTTCGGTTCTAACCCTCCCGGTCATGCCTCCAGAAAAGAATATTACGACGCCATGAACGGTGGCGAAACGACTTTCAGGAAATATTACGACCGGGTGATAGAAAACGATTAGAATAAGGGGGCATCTGATCCCCCTTCTTAAAAAAATCATTAATTTACATAAAAAACATGAACGATCATAAAAACGACGTGGAATTCATAAAGAAATATTTCCGCTCTAACAAAAAATTGAATTTCACTTATTCGTGGAATCACGCGGTCCGAACCGCGGAATATTTAAACGGCCTTATTTTAAAACACAAAGAAACAGGAAAAGGCCACGCTCTTTTTTTCGGGGCCTTGGGGCACGACCTTCTCGAGGATACGGAGATCGACGAAGAAGAGATTGCGCAAAAATGGGGCAAAACGACGCTGCTCTATATCAGAGCGCTGACCAATCGGCGGGGAGACGACGACTTCGACGAATACATCGAGGGTCTTAAGAAAGCCGGGGAAGAAATCCTGCTGATCAAGCTGGCCGATATCCGGGACAACGCGGACAATTCGCTTAAAGAATTCGCGAATTTTAAACCGGGTTGGCTCGAAAACTTCTGGCTCCCTCTTCTTAAAAAATACGAAAAAGAATTATTCGGCCTGAAATTCCGGAAATTTCCGCTGAGCTCCGCGGAGATGATCATGGAAATTAAGGATAAAATAAAGCTGCTTGATTCTAAAATAAAACCGAAAAAATAAAAACCTTGGGCAAAAGGAAAAACCCTCCGGAATTTCCGGAGGGTTTTTAATCGGTAACGCTTTATTTGTGACCATCGCAAAAAACATCAATGGCGTCGCGCATGAAGACGGCAAGGCCGGGACGGAATTTATCGTAATAAGCCGTGAAGCGCCTGTCGTTCACGTACATCCTCCCTAAATTGCGGTACATTTCGAGCGGACAGTCGTAAAAAAACTGTATACCCTTGTAATGCTCGGCGATAAGCGCCTGTACTTCCTTGTCCCCTATCCCCTTATCCATGCTGTCGGCCAGTTTCCGCGTGAATATCCGGCCGTCCTCTTTCATCTTCTCCATCTCCGCCTTGGTCATTTTTTTGACTTTAGCCATGCTCTCTTTATAGGCGTCGGTATTCCCCCAGCGCAATTTCGCTTCCGCCTGGTATTTTTTCTGGTCCTTGTCCCGGAAAGGATCGTATAATTCTTCGTCTTTTAGTTTTTTTTGCTTATTCATATGCTTTATGGTTTTATTGATCGTTACGATGAGCTGATCAAGCCTTTCCCTTTTTAACTTTATCAGGCGCTTATGCTCATTAAGCGCTTTTTTCATACTAAAACCGGAATCCTCCAGGATTTCTTTGATCTTTTCCAAGGGAAAATCAAGTTCCCGGTAAAAAAGGATCTGCTGCAGCTTCATGAGTTCGGGTTTTCCATAATAGCGGTATCCGTTGGTCATGAGCCCGGAGGGTTTTAAAAGCCCGATCTCATCGTAGTAATGGAGCGTTCGCACGCTCACGCCGGCCAATTTTGCCAGCTCGTTTATTTTGTACGGCATAATTTTATCGGTTTAGCGTCGACCTCGCTTAATTATATTGTAAACTATGACGTTACGTCAATGTCAATATTTAATTAATAATATACAAAAAAAGCCGGATTAAGCCGGTATTTTTATTTTAGGACGATTTTAATAAAAATATATTATTATTATCCAAATGAAAATAAGCGATAAATTACCACAATTCAGCTCCGAACGGGTGTTGATAATCGCGTCCGGACAATCCGAGGCCGTGATCTACCGTGCGGAAAAAAGCATGATCTATAAAAGAGAGGGCATAAAGCAGGAAATCCCGAAATATACCGACCGGGAGGGTTTATTCAGAAAGAGCAGCCGAAAAGGCGGACGGACGGAAACGGCGGCGCATGGATCGGTTTACGAGAACAAAAAAAGATACGTCAAGGCAAAATTCGTGAAAAACCTCATAAAAAGGATCCGGGAAGAGCAAAGGGGGTCGCCTGCCGGCAAAGTATACCTGATCCTGCCGGATTTCATGGCAGGCGAGATCGAGCGCGATCTGCCGGGCGATCTTAAGCGGACGATCCGCCTGATAAGATCCGGTATCCTAACCGACAGCCATCCTTTCGATCTCATAAGGACAGTTCGCGATTTCGAGGGGAAAGACCTGGGAATGCGCGTACCCCGGAATAAAGACGCTTTAAAACTCATGGAAAAATCTTCCCCGGAAAAATTATAGGTCCGGCTTGTCCGCTCTAAAGATGATTCGAAACTAAAGTGCCTTCGCTGACTTTGGAAAAAACATACTCGGCGTCCCCCCGGGTAAGGTTGGTGCAGCCATGGCTTTTCGCGAAACCGAACCGATCATGCCAATAAGTACCGTGGATGGCAAAGGAACCGCTATAATACATCGTGTAAGGCACGTCGGGAAGATAAAAGCTATCGCCGAAAAGGGGCGGGCCGCCAGCCATGGTCTTTTTCGCGTATTTCCGGTAAATCCTGAAAACTCCGGTCCGCGTCGGATAATTGGCCAAACCGGGCGAAAACCAGGTAACAAATTCAGGGTTTTCCCCCTTAATGAGAGTAAGGACTTTCCGGCTTAAATCAACGTCTATCCAGTATTCGTCCTTGCCGACACCCGGAGGCGCCTTTATTTCCGCGGCCGGAGCCGGTTGCTCGAAATAAGGCATAACGTTATGAGTCTGGACCAATCCGCCCGCGTACCGCCCTCCGTCTATTTTATACCACCCGCCCTGATCGTTCTTTGTTTTCGCCAGCACTTTTACCCTGTCGCCAAGATACAAATATCCCAAATTCGATGCCTTAAGATCGGGCGCGCTTTTTACGGCCGCTTTTTGCGCGATGACGTGCCCCCACCAACCGCGGCTTTGGGCAAAAACCCGGGGCGGTTCTAGCTTGAATTCAGGGTCAGAGCCCGCCTCTATCTTGCTTAGATCGGCTTCGCTGATGCCGAGCGGTCTGATGTGGTATTCGTTCAATATCGCCTGCGGCTGAGGCAGATAATATCGTTTCAGGGTAAGCGGTTCCACGTACCAGACTTCGCCGTTCTTTTCCGCCTGCAGCAATAACCGACCGGCAAGTTCCCGGCCCAATCCTTCGGCTCGCGCCTGGCCCGCCGCCAAAAAGAGAAAGCCCAAAGATAGGCAAAGAATTATTTTAATCTTCATAATTTTATTATACAATAATTTAAATATAATAAGAATATTATACTTAGATGATTAAAAAAAAATTAACTTTTACTATAAACCTGTCAGTCCCCCATTTCTAATCCGATCTTCATGATCAAAAATTAAAATTAACTTTTCTTAAGGATATTTATGCACAGGATGAATTTATGTTAATTATTCACGTACGATTGAGACATATTAAAAAATGCGCGTAAAAAAACCCTAAAAATAAAGATTTTTTAAAGGTTTGACAACCAATAAATATAATGGTATTTTCATTATTAACACGTAAATTTAACGAACAAGTAAAACCCATGAACCACAAAGAAAACGGATGCGGCTTTGGCGCATCCCAGGCCGGGGACATCGTTAATATTGAAGAGCCCCCATCGTGCTCGGCCCGACGGACCAGGACGCGCATCTTAAATTGGTCTGTCGCGGCCGAATCGGAGTGGAAACGGTTATTGCGGGAAAGCCTCACGGGCGCGGAATCGATCGCGGCCCGTTTCGGGCTTGATCCCGCGCTTATTAAGGCCGTTATCCGCCAATATCCGGCGCGCGTCAATCCTTATTACCTTTCCCTTATCCGGGAAAAAAACGATCCTATCTACCGGCAATGCATTCCCGATCCGGCTGAATTGGATGACGCCGGCGGCACGGCCGATCCGCTTTGTGAAGAACCGGAAAATCAGGCCCGGCCGGGCGTACCGTCCCTTCTTACCCATCGGTATCCGGACCGCCTTCTTTTCCGGATATCGAACCAATGCGCGATGTACTGCCGCTTCTGCACCCGCAAGCGGAAGGTGGGCGATCCCGGAAAACAGCCGACCCGGGACGCGATCGAAGAGGCGTTCCGGTATATAGAAAATACGCCGGCCATCCGCGATGTCGTTCTGTCGGGCGGAGATTCCCTGCTTCTGGACGACGCCCCTCTGGAAAGGATAATCCGCCGATTATGGAACATCCTCTCTTCCCGTCCCGCCGGCATTATCCGGCTGGGTTCGCGCCTGCCAGTGGTTCTTCCGCAGCGCGTTACCCCGGAACTTTGCGCGATGCTCAAGCGTTATCATCCTGTATACCTTAATACTCATTTTAACCATCCGGCCGAACTGACCGCTGAGAGCCGCCGCGCGTGCACTCTTCTCGCCGACGCCGGTATTCCGCTCGGGAACCAAAGCGTCCTTCTTAAGGGAGTAAACGACGATCCGGCGGTCATGAAAGAGCTTGTGCAAGGACTTTTATCGATGCGCGTCCGGCCGTATTATCTTTATCAGGCCGATCCCGTCAAAGGCACTTCCCATTTCCGCACTTCCGTGGACCGCGGACTCGAGATTTACCGCGCGCTCCGGGGGCATACTTCCGGCCTGGCCGTACCGACCTATGTGATTGACGCCCCGGGGGGCGGCGGCAAGATCCCTCTTTTGCCGGATTATATAAAAGCCAAATATCCCGGAAGGGTCATTCTCCGGAATTACGAGGACAAAGAATTCGTTTATCCCGATACCGCTGATTACAAATGATTTAAAACGACATAAAAAGGCCGTCATTGACGGTCTTTTAAAAAACGTGACGACACGAAAAAGGTTAAGTTTGATTTTCGTATTCTATTTAAACCGGAACGCCTCCGGCCATGATCGATCCCATTCCTTATTCGTCTTTGGTCTTTTCGCGCATCCTTTCTTTGATGGCGTCGTCATCCATGGTCTCGCGCATTTTTTTCATTTCATTGGCATGGGCCTTATTCGCGTGGACCATCATCGTATTAACCGCCTCCATATCATCCCTTCCCTTGGCCACGTAATCGCAATTTACGCCCATATCCCTGCATGTTAAGGTTTTCATAAGATTTTGATAATAATATGATTTATGTATTTTAATATTATCCGAAGAATGTTAAAATAATATTATAGATTTTAAAAATATATTCAAAACACGACCCGTTAGGAGGTAAAAATGGATTTAAAGCTGACGGCTAAAATCTCCGTCCGGATAATCAAAAAAAAGAAAAAAAACGTCATCGCGGTCAAGATCCTTCCCGGCCTTAAACTATTCTCCCTTTTCGCGCCGTCGACAAAAGGGATCATTCCGCCTTTCGAGGGCGGACCCCTGGAGATCAACCTGGATAAAAGAAATTTTGTGCGGCTCCGTGCCTTTACCGACCGGGATAACAATATCAGGGTCAACGTTTATCAGAAAAATAAAGAATGGATTAAATACCAGACTCTATCCCTGGATCCGGATAACGGCAAAAGCCATATCGTGATCATCGATCCTTTGAAAAAAATAGCCCAAATGGCGTAAATCCCGAAAAACGAACGGCCTAAAAAACTTCAGGCTGTTTTTTTATAGCTTAAACGTAGGATTCTTTTTTAATCTTAAGATTGCTTTAATCTTTTTTAAGTATTTGCGCGTTATAATTAATTTACAGAAATAGAAAGGGGGTGAATTATTTATGATCGACACAAAGCAAATACAAACGGCCAGTGGCATTAACATAGCGGCTGCTATTTGGATCATCTTCTCGCCTTTTATTTTGGGTTTTTCGGCCATCAATGCCATTCTGGTCAATAATATCCTTTTAGGGATCATTATCGGCGTTTTAGCGGCGATCAGGGTATCTATGCCCGGAAAAAAGACCAATTGGCTCTCTGTCGCCAACATGATCCTGGGGCTATGGCTGATCATCTCCCCTTTTACGGTAAGCGGCAGCATGGACGCGGCGCCGATATGGAATAACGTTATCGTGGGTCTCGTAGTGACGGTTATGGCCGCCTGGAGCGCCAGCACGGGCCAGGAAACGAGCCGTGTCTAGTATTTCGGTAAAAAAACCGCTGCCGGCTAAAAATCCGGAGCGGTTTTGTTATTTTTGGAAAATCGTTGATTTTTTCGAAATAACTGTTAAAATAAAAACATCATGTCGGAATCGGCCTAAATCAATCGGCCTATCCGCTTATTAAACTAAAAAACATAAAACTATGATCTCGAACAAAAAAATCTTCCTGGTCCTGATCGCCATTATCATTCTGGGAACGGCCGTATTTTTATTGCGCGTCCCGGAAGATTCCTGGATCTGCTCGGACGGACAATGGGTAAGGCACGGCCAGCCGGACGGCGAGAAGCCCTCGGAACCATGCGAAGGGGCGCCGATAACGAATTTTACCGATTGCGCGGCCGCCGGTTATCCCATAATGGAGTCTTATCCCCGCCAATGCCGGACCGATAACGGAAAAACTTTTACGGAAGAAGTAGCAGCGGAAAACGCCGGGGACGAACCGGACAGATCCGACCTGATCTCCGTATCCGTTCCGATTCCTTATGAATCCGTGTCCAGCCCGCTATTCATCGAGGGTAGAGCCCGCGGTTACTGGTTTTTCGAGGCCAGCTTTCCGGTCAAGCTTTACGACGGCAACAATGATCTTCTGGCCGCAGGGATCGCGGAGGCGGAGTCGGATTGGATGACCGAGGATTTCGTGCCGTTCAAAGCCGAATTGGATTTCGAAGCTCCGGCGACCGAAACCGGCGTTTTGGTGTTGGAAAAAGATAATCCCTCCGGTTTGCCGGAGAATGCCGACGAGCTCAGGATACCGGTAAATTTCTCGGCCAGTAAAGAAATGACGGCCGTTAAAGTATTCTGGAATAACAGCGGGCTTGATCCGGAAATTTCCTGCAATAAGGTTTTCTCCACGGAAAGAAACGTGCCGAAAACGGAAGCGCCGGCCAGGGCCGCGCTTCAGGAACTATTAGCCGGGGTTACGGAATCCGAAGAAGCGGACGGTTATTCGACCAGCATCAATTCCGGCGTTACTATAAAAAGCCTGGCCATAACCGACGGTACGGCCAGGGTCGATTTTGATGACAAACTCGAATTCCAGGTGGGCGGCTCCTGCCGCGTATCCGCTATCCGGGCGCAGATCACCGAAACATTAAAGCAGTTTCCGACCGTAAAAGACGTGATTATTTCCGTAAACGGCCGGATCGAAGACGTGCTGCAGCCGTAATAAAAAACATTAAAATAAAAACAGGTCCTTGCCGGTCCTGTTTTATTTTTTTAGTCCAAAGGCTTCGAAACAAGCCATTTCGACAATTTGACGGACTTAAAATATTATGATAGTATATTTTTTATAATATGCCGTTTATCGGCGCATAAAAAAATTTAATATTCATCCAATTCTGCGTATAGCCAAAGCAGAATTTACACAAGAATGTTCACGCCCAAAAAATTATTCCTGACCAAGGGTGTCGGGGTTCACAAGCACAAACTGGCTTCTTTTGAAGTCGCGCTCCGGGCCGCCGGCATTGAAAAATGCAACCTGGTCTATGTCTCGAGCATCCTGCCGCCGAACTGCAAGATCATTTCCGCTAAGCAGGGCATCGAAGAATTAAAGCCCGGGCAGATCACTTTCTGCGTCATGGCGCGGATGGAGACGAACGAGCCCAACCGCCTGGTTACGGCCTCAATCGGCATCGCCGTACCTAAGGACAAAAACAGCTACGGATACTTATCCGAACATCATGGCTACGGAGAAAAGCCGAAACAAGCGGGCGATTACGCCGAAGATCTGGCGGCCACCATGCTTGCCTCCACCCTGGGCGTTGATTTCGACCCGAACAAGGACTGGCACGAACGGGAACAGACATACAAGGCCAGCGGCCTCATCATAAAAACCACCAACATCTGTCAATCGGCCGAAGGGAACAAGGACGGCCTTTGGACGACCGTGCTTTGCGCCGCCGTTCTGTTGGATTAGAAAATAACTTAAATAGTCATGAACGCAAAAAACCGCTGATCGCGGTTTTTTGTTGTCTATTTAAATTTTAAGCTTTCATCGCGGCCCTGGCCATTCTGACCCTTTCGTTCTCGGTCAGGTATTTCTTCCGCAAACGTATGTTTTTCGGTGTGATCTCCAGATATTCGTCGTCGTTCATGACGCTCATGCCGCGTTCCAGGGTAAGCTCCAACGGCGGCGTCAGGCGTATCGCCTCATCCGCGCCGGAAGCGCGCATATTGGTCAGGTGCTTCCCCTTGATCGGATTAACCGCCAGGTCGTTCCCTTTGGCCACGTTGCCGATTACCATGCCCTCGTAAACCTCGGCATTGGCGCCGATGTAGAGTTCGCCGCGCTCCTGGAGGTTCCAAAGAGAAAAGGCGAGCGCCTTGCCCATCGCCATCGAGATCATCGAACCGACGGACCGTTTTTCGATATTTCCGACATGCGGCCGAAAACCGATAACCCGGGTATAAAGTATGCCTTCGCCGCGGGTATCGACCACGAATTCGCTCCGGAAGCCCAAAAGGCTGCGGGTAGGTATTTCAAACACGAGCCTGATATTGCCATGCTCCGGCTTCATCTCCATCATGGCGCCGGATCGCCGGGACAATTTTTCTATGACCGTACCGGCTAATTTTTCCGGCACGTTTATGATAGCCTCTTCGAAAGGCTCTGATTTTACGCCGTTTTCCTCCTTGATTATCACCTGCGGCTGGGAAATCTGCAATTCATAACCTTCCCGGCGCATATTTTCCAAAAGGATCGCGATATGCATCTCGCCGCGCCCGAAAACCTTATAATGATCGGCGGAGGAAAAATCGATTTTAAGGCCGACGTTAACTTCAAGCTCCTTTTCCAGTCTTTCCTTGAGCTGCCGATTGGTCACGAACTTGCCGTCACGACCGGCGAAAGGCGAACTGTTGACGAGAAAATTAAGAGAAATGGTCGGTTCGTCAATATTTATGCCGGGCAGGGCCTCCTGCTCCGCACTGGCGCAGATCGTTTCCCCGATGTAGATATCCGGAAGCCCGGCGGTCATGACAATGTCCCCGGCTCCGGCTAGAGCTACCTCTTTCCGGTTAAGGCCTTCGAAGGTATACAGTTTCGTAATCTTGCCGCTGCGGTATTCGCCGTTGGTCTTTTTGACGATAACGGCTTGCGCTTTGGCGATCTTTCCTTCATAGATCCGGCCGATCGCCAAACGGCCTAAAAAATTATCGTAAGCCAGGTTGAATGGCTGGAGACGCAGGGGTTTATCGCCGGCGGCCGCGCTTGACGCTACCGGCACCAGCCGCATGATAGCGTCCAGAAGCGGAGTTAGATCCGATGAGCCATCGGTAAGCTTCGCCTTAGCTATGCCTTCGCGGGCGATCGTATAAATAGTCGTAAAGTCAAGCTGCTCGTCGCTCGCCCCGAGATCGAGAAAAAGTTCGTAGACCATCTCTTCCGCCCATTCCGGCCGGGCAGCCGGCTTATCGATCTTATTTAGTACCACGATCGGCTTAAGCCCAAGCTCAAGGGATTTTTTTAAAACGAATTTCGTCTGCGGCATCGGCCCTTCCTGGGCGTCCACGACCAGGAGCACGGAATCGATCGAACGCAAAACCCGCTCGACTTCGGAGCCGAAATCGGCGTGGCCGGGCGTATCGACGATATTGATCTTGGTGTCCTTGTAATAAACCGAGGTGTTTTTAGAATAGATCGTTATCCCCCGCTCCAGCTCGAGTTCATTAGAGTCCATGCTGACCCCCTCTCCGGCCATGCCGGTCTGGCGCATTAACGCGTCGGTCAAGGCGGTTTTGCCGTGGTCAACGTGGGCGATTATGGCGATATTTCTGATATCCATAGATGTTCCTTATAGCTATTATTAATTCGTAAAAAATAAAATTAAAATTCCGGTATTTTCTGGCGACAAAAAATTGGATATTAGATATCGGATATTATTGCGGTGGGTGGCTGATCCAATATCTAATACCCAATATCCCAACTTTCTCTCAACTAAACTAAAACAATTTCGGCTTAAGTTAAATCGATCGAGAAATACGGATATTAATCATTATCTATTTATACTACAAATACCAAAAAAAGTCAAGTTTACTTTTTTAACGGGCGTGCTAAACTTTAAATAACGACTTTTAACGACTTTCGAAAAACCATCAGTTTTAGGTTCTTTTAAAACTTAAATAAACGGCAGGAGGAACACGTCATGGCAACTATTACTTTAGACACTCCGGAAATGGTAATCGAAGAATTAGGAAAAGACGCTTGTGATGCTAATTTCCGCGGCGGTTTAGGAATATTCGGCAGCGATAACTGCGAAGGATTTTCTCACTCAAAACACAAACTTTATGGTTTCCTTCCTTTCTTTCATCGTCATTGGTTAAACGGCAAAAAAATCCATTATGAAAATACGCCGGCCAGACATTTAGGCACCCTGGAAATACATCCCACGTTAAGACCGGTAGATATTTTTAAAATCAAACGAGCCAATATTGATATCTTCGGAATACATCAGGATATCATCAACGACGTTCTCTATACCGGTGACCGCTGGAAAAGATTGCAGCAGCATGTTACCAACGGTCATGCCGCGCCCATGTGCATGAAACAACAAGGCATTAAACCGGACATATCCTGGATAAACGAAAGCCACTCCGCGATTGCCATACCCGTCATACTGGAAGATCCTTACTTCCGAGGCGTGAAAATCCTTTTTACTACCCACACCCCCGTAGAAGCGGGAATGGAAAAATTCGATTTCGATTTTAACGAGCTGCGGATCAGCGAAAAATATCGCTCTGTTTTCATGCACAACGGCAGAATCGATCTGAATTGGGGCGGCATGAGTCTGGCTCATCTGATAAATACCGTCAGCGAAGAACATTGCCAAAGAATGAAGGAAATGTTTCCGGAATTTGCCCATAAAATGGTAAATGTTACCAACGGATCAGGCCGGAATTCCTGGATGTCCCCGCGCCTTAAGGCCTTGGGAGATAATATAGATTTACAAAAATTGGCGGAAGCGCACCGAGCCGATAAGGCTGACTTAATTGATTTTATACACCGGGAATCGGGAATTCGCCTCGACCCCAATAAGCTTCTTATGGCCTGGACCAGAAGATTAACTAACTATAAGCGCCAATATCCCATGTTGGCTCCTGTTATCGATGCGATCTGTGCCGATAGGAATACCTATGTCGATACCCCTCTCGGAAAACTCAGAGGTTGCGGTATCCAGCATTTGGGCGTCGGAGTGGCTCATGAAACCGAGAGAGAATGCCAAGACTGGGTTAACCATTTTAACAATTGGACAACCAACGGATTAAAAGGCAGATTTGTGTTTATACCCAGCTATGGCTTAGAATTTCTCAAGCGGACTTCCTGGGGAGCGGATATCTGGTTTTCCTGTCCCCGAAAAAGAGAAGAGGCCTGTGGCACAAGCGAAGAACGGGCGCAAATCAACGGCAATCCGAATATTACCGTCTGTACCGGCGGAATGGCTGAGCATGTCGAAGATTTTGATCCGATAAACTGTAGCGGCAACGGTCTTTTTATCGAACCTGATGAACCGATTCATTTATATTACAAGTCGCTCGCACTTTCCGATTTGTATTATGACTGGACCATGAACGGCAACAACCGTTGGCTGCGACTCCGGATGAACGCCTTTGAAACCGGAAAAAAACTCGATGCCACCATTATGGCCCAAAAATACGAAGCTATCTTCGAAAAACTCCTGCAAATGCCGTGAAAACAAAAATATTTCCCCCAAAAAAAACTACAAGCACAGTACCCATGACTGTGCTTTTTTATTCAGCATGTCTATGTATTTATGTAAAAATCAAGCAACCACTTTTTTAAATTAAAATTCCCACGAATTTACAAATCAATTACAAATTTACAAATACCAATGACATATTTTATGGGTTATTTGTAGATTTGTATAAAATTTGTAGATTCGTGGGTTGATGAAAATCAATAATCCTTTAATTTTATGATCCCTTCGTGCTTCTGGATCTTTTCCAGAGCCTTCGCTTCTATCTGCCGGATGCGTTCGCGGGTAACGTCAAATTCGCGGCCGACCTCCTCGAGCGTATGAGCCACGCCGTCTTCCAGGCCGAAACGCATTTCCAGGATCTTCTGCTCACGCGGGCTTAGCTGGATAATGACCTCTTTGACATAATCCTTAAGGAGTTGCAGGGCGGCGCTCCGGTCCGGAGTCACGTTCTTGACGTCCTCGATAAAATCCTCGAGAGTGGAATCTTCCTCGTCCTCGCCCACGGTCGTCTCCAAAGAGATCGTATCCTGGGATATTTTGATGATATGCCGGACCTTTTCTATGTCTTCGCCCATCTCGGCCGAAATCTCTTCGGGCAGGGGCTCGCGTCCGAGATCCTGGATCAATTGCCGCTGGATCTGCTGGAAGCGATTGATCGTTTCGACCATATGGACGGGAATGCGGATCGTCCGCGACTGGTCGGCCAAAGCGCGGGTAATAGCCTGTCTGATCCACCAGGTGGCGTAAGTCGAAAATTTATAGCCCTTGCGGTATTCGAATTTCTCCACGGCTCGGAAAAGCCCGATATTGCCCTCCTGAATAAGATCCAACAAAGAAAGACCTTTGGCGCCGGTAAATTTCTTGGCGATAGAAACGACCAGACGCAAATTAGCTTCGATCAGCTTCCGTTCGGCTTCTTTATCCCCCTTTTCCTTGCGCTTGGCGAGTTCCACTTCCTCGTCGCCGGTAAGAAGCGACACCTTGCCGATCTCTTTAAGGTACATCTGGATCGAGTCGGAGCTTAGCTTCGATAGATCCGTGATATTTTTGGTGATCGGCAGCTTGCCGGCCTCCTCTTTTTCCTCTTTCTTCTCCTCGAAATCAAGGATCCGGCCGGTATCTTCGATTATCTGGATACCGTTCCGCTGAAGTTTTTCCAAAAGCAGTTCATAGTCAAAAACATATTCCTCTACTTCGGGGAAAATATACAATAACTCCGTTTCGGTCACGAAGCCGCGCGATCGTCCTTTAGCGATAAGCTTGTTCAGCTCGTCTTCCTTGGGATAGATTATTTCCCGCGGCAAAGATTCCGGGGTAATTTTTTTAACCGGCTTATTCGAGGGCTTCCTGGCGGGAGCTTTCTTGGCCGGCTTCCTGGCGGGAGCTTTCTTGGCCGGCTTCCTGGCGGGAGCTTTCTTGGCGGACTTGGCCGCCCGGCCCGGACGGACCGGCTTTTTCTTGATTTTTGCTTTATTATTGTGAGACATCACGTTTCATGGATCGATCGGCTTGATTCACGGAATAATCCGCTACCGGTCGAAGGCCGCTAGTTCGTCGTTTAATAATTTTAATTCTTCCATGAGCTCCTGGGCCCCGCGGCCGTCGCCGTTCTTTTCGGCCTCCGCTATCATGTGCATCAGTTCTTTTTTACGATCAGCCAGATAATATTTCTTTAAAGCGATAATGATCTTTATCATTTCCGCTTTCGCGGCCGGCTGATCCAGGTCGTAAAACTCTTTTTCACTTAAAAGAACCAGTCTGTCAGAATCCGGGGACTGGTTACTTATTCCTCCCTGCGTGAAATAATCCGTATTTTCAGGATGGGAAGAGTCTTGCGATAGCAGCCAATTGCGAAAATCATTATAGTTAAACCCGTTCGCCTCGTTTTCTCCATCCTCGCTAAGTATAACGTTATTATAATAAAATATTAAATTTTTGTAAAGGGCTTGCTTCTGTGAACCGAAAATCTGCTTAGTTTCAATATTTTTTATTGAATATTCCAGCAAAACCGGAAATTTTATTATTAAAGCCAATAAATGCTCGCTTAATTTCTCGCTTCGGCTTTGTGTCCTCTGGGGCGGAGTTGGCGGTAACTGTTTGTTCAAATTTGAAGTTTGGAGGGGCTTCTTTTTCATTATTTTGGCGACCTCCTCTCTTAGGATATATTCATCACGCCCGATCTTTTCACTCAGATATTTCAGCCAATAATCCTGCTCGATCCGGTCTCCGAGTTTGACGATTATCGGCAAGAGGACGGCTACGGCCCGGCGCTGGTCTTCGACTTTTCCCATGTCGAGACCGCTTAAGGTCTTATCGAAATAATACTGCATCATCGGCTTGGCCGCCTTTATGGCTGCGGCGAAAATCCTGGGATCCTGACGGATGCATTCATCCGGATCTTTTCCCTGCGGAACTTCTATCACTTTAATATTCATTTTTAAACCCATCGCCTCCTGAATTCCGCGGTTAGCGGCCATCTCGCCGGCATTGTCCATGTCGAAAGCCAACATGATATTGTTTGTATATCTTTTTATCAGATTTATCTGGTCTTTTAAATCCTTCGGGGCCTTGTTTTCGATATCCTGGTCTGCGGTCAGGGCCGTCCCGGAAGAAGCTATAACATTTTTGAAACCCCTGGTATGGGCGGTAATAGCGTCCATCTGCCCCTCGACAATGATCGCGTAATCTGCTTTTTTTATCTCCAGTTTCGCCTTATCCAGGCCGAAAAGTATCTTGCTTTTATCGTATATCTGCGTTTGCGGACTATTGATGTATTTGCCGAGTTTTTCGGTTTTTTCCTTTTCCGGCGACACCCGGGCCGTAAAGGCCACGGTCGCCCCGCTGATGTCGTTTATCGGGAACATTATCCGGCCCCGGAACCGGTCGTAAAATCCCGGCCGATTCTGGCCTTTGATTATCATGCCGGCCAGGAAAATCTCGTTCTCGGTAAATCCTTTGCTTCTTATAAGCTTGAAGGTCGCGTCCCAGGAATCCGGGCTGTAGCCGATCTGCCATTCCTCCAGCGCTTCCACGGAGAGACCGCGGGAAGCTAAATACTGCCGCGCGGAGGCGGCCGCCGGACTTTCCAGAAGGACCTTGTGGTAATAACGGCGGGAAAGATCCAGGATGTCGAGTAAACGATTCCTTTTCGAGGCCAATTTCGGGTCCATAGCCTTAAGCGTAACCCCGGCTTTGGGGGCCAATAGCCTTAAAGCCTCGATAAAGCTCAGTCCTTCTATCTCCTGGATGAAAGAAAAAACGTCGCCGCCCTTGCCGCAGCCGAAACAATGCCAGATCTGCTTTTCCGCCGACACCATAAAAGACGGGCTTTTCTCCCGATGGAACGGACAGCAGGCCCGCCAATTGGCGCCGGCTTGCTTGAGCTGGACGTATTCGCGGATCAACTCCACGATATCCAATTTAGATTTTATTTCATCGCTCGGTTGCATTTATTTTAGCTTATAGGTGTTTCAGCCCGAGGCTGATCCGCCTTTGGCGGAAGCTTTTGGCCGTTAGGATATTCTTGGGATTTATTGCCGTTTATATTAAAAATATAGCTTTTCAGGCAATCGATCAACTCATATTCGCTTTCAACGACAATATCGAGCGCGCCCAGAAGCATCGGGTTTAATTTTGCTCCCGTAAAGGCCGCCCGGGCATCGGTCATAAGGCCGACGATGAGCCCTTTGCCGTTTTTTAAATATTTATCGGCGTAAGCGATTCCCAGTTCGGCGCAGGCGCCCTCGTCCGGCACCCGCCCGTCCAGCACGAACAAAAATATATCCGCGGAGAGTATCTTATCGCGATCCAGCTTGAACATAGCTTTTCTCCTCTCGTCCGGAGACATCTTATCGAATGGCGGCTTATTTTTTTCCGCGCCGTCGCGTTGCGGCAAAAATACTTCCACGCCCAAAACCTCGATCTTCCTGGCCAATTTTTTATTGAATTCTTTTTCGGCCTGATTGAATAAGGGGCCGGCAAAATATAGTAGCATATAGCTTTGAAATCTAAATAATATCAGGACCTACGCGCTTGATTTATATTCGATATCGTTTCCGGCTAAATGCCGGATATTAGATATTGGATATTATGGCAACAGATATTAAAACTGTATCAAATATCCAATACTATCCATAACTTAAACGTTTAAGCTGGAAAATTCTTGGGTTGCTCACTAAACGCGTAAGTCCTAAATATCTAAAACTGATTGCGCGTCCAAAAGCTCAATTAACAACTCTTTCAACCTGCCGATCTCCCCCCTGACCAGCTCTCCGTCGTATTCGCCGCTATGGGCATGCGTTCCACCGCCATAACTCGGCTTTTTCTGGTCTAAATGCAGATTGATTATTACCCTATCCTTCTCTTCTTTAAGGTACACATGAAAACGCGGATATTCAAGCCGGGTCAGGCGCCGGACGAAGCTGTCCAGATGGGGAGCGTAACCGGCGTGGCGCATAAAGCGCTCCAACGGCTCCGGCAGATCTTGTTTATATATGATCAGTTTCATTTTTTATCGTTTATCATCTTAATATAATCCTCAAAGTACTTCTGTGTCGAGAACTTATCTTCCACGAACCGTCTTCCCGCCTCGCCCATCTTCCTGACCAGATCCTTATCGCCCATAAGCTTATCAAGTTTTCCGGCAAGCTCATCGACGTTGCCCGGTGCGAACAAATATCCGTTCACGCCTTCTTGTATTATATCCGGGATCCCGTCCACGTTCGTGCCGATACTGGGCTTTTTGAGCATTGCCGCCTCGATCAATACCCGACCCAGTCCTTCCGATAATGACGGCAGGACAAAACAGGTCGAATGGCGCATATGATCCTTGACCTCGGCAAGCGGCTTCCAGCCGGTAAACTCGATGCGCCTAACGCCCAATTTCGCGGCTAGCGCCTCCAGATCCTTCCGATAGGGGCCGTCGCCCACGATAAGCAGTCTGAAATCCGGATATTTAGCTTGAAGCCGGCCGAACGCTTCGATCAGGAAATGCACGCCCTTGAGGCGATAAAGCCAGCCGGCATACATTATGATAGGTTTGTAGCTCAGGTCGGTCTCGGTTTTAAATATATCTATATCGGTAAATGTGGGGAATTTATAAATAGGCTGCCCGCGGTAATATTTCCGGGCCAGTTTTTCGGTCGCGCGGGAAATAACCCTGATCTTGTCGGCCCGGAGGAGGGAGAATTTTCCCAAAGCTATCAATATTTTCTTGACAACGCGGGCAAAGGGGATATCGAAATAAAAAAAGGGACTTTCGATCCAGTCGCCGTGAATTTCGACGATCAGCTCGCGCCGGGTAATGGTCTTGAGGCAGGCCGCCACGAAGCCGTCCAAAGCCGGCGACTGCGCCACGATCACATCGATCCTTTCGGTCATTATTATCCATAAACCGCGCAGGAAACCCATGAGCATCCAGGCCGGCATTCCGATCTTGCCGAAGATCTTCGGCGTCAGATAAAACTCCGCGCCATACTTCCGCGCCCGAAGGGTTTGGCCGCGCGCCAAAACAAAAGCGTCGATATTCGCCGCCAGGCCTTCCCATTTCTTTTGGATCGTCTCGTCGATCTTCGTCAGGTCATAATCGGCCGTCCCTATGAACAAGACTCTCTTTTTGTTTGCATCCATATAATAATTTTTTAAAACGCTACGCCGCCGGTTATTTCCGCTCTCTAAAAATAATCATCTTGTAGGCCAGGAAATTACCGATGGCCAGACAAACGCCGATCATCGCCTGGGCCAGGACGTAAAAAACGCCCAATTCGACCACCAGCACGCGGATACCCGCCGCGGTTGCCGTTATTCCGATCAAGGCGACTATTACGTAAAAAAACATCTGCCGATAGATAACGTCGCGCCGATTGTCGCGAAAAGTCCAGAATTTCTGCAGAAAAAAACTGACGAAAAACGAGACGATGAACGCGGCTACGGCCGATGCGACCACGTCGAATTCCAAAACGCCGTGCAGAAGTATCAGGAGGACGAAATTAGTGCCGGCGGCCGTCGCGCCGGCAATCACGAATTTTACCTTGTCTTTGTGTTTTTCGGCCCAACCGTAAAATCGGGGGAAACCGTTCCGAATCCGGATCTTAAAGCTTTCGTATATTTTATAAAATACCGCCATTTATTTTAAAACATCCTTATAAATATCATCGATCTTTCCTAAAATCTCCTTCCATTCGAAGCGGCGGCAGGCCAGAAGCCCTCCGGCTCTAAGCCGGTCGCGGAGAGGGCGGTCTTTTAATAACCGTAAAATCGCCTCCGCGATCTGGTCCGAGTTTTTCGGTTCGATCAAAAGGCCGTTCTCTCCGTCCTGAATAACATCAGGCACTCCTCCTACGCGCGTACCGATAGGGGGCACGCCGCAGGCCTGGGCTTCAATAAAGACGATACCCAGTCCTTCGGCCAAAGTCGGCAGGATGAAAACTTCCGCCTTAGCCATCTCTTTCATGAATTCGGCGTGCGGCACCGGCCGCCTGATTTCTATTTTTTCTTCCACCCCGGATTCCCTGACCATACCTCTGATCTCTTTTTCTCTGGGGCCGTCCCCGTAAATGACCAATCTCGCCTCCGGAGCGGCCTTAACGACCTCGGGCCAGGCCGGTATCAGATAATCATATCCCTTTTCCCAGGAAAGCCGGCCCATGCAGAGCACCCGGCCGGGAACTCTGTCCGGCTCAGTCGGCACCTCAGAAAGATCCACTCCGTTCGGGGTAATAAAAATATTTTCCGGTTTAACCCCGAGTCTTTCGGCCCTATGCGCCAAAAACGAACTGATGGCCGTAACGATATGCGGCGAGCGGTGGATGATCTTCCAGGTGAAACGGATCAAAGGATTGTTCTGCTTGCGATCGTCATCAAGGTCGCCGGACTGGAGAGTCAATATTCTCTTGGCGCGCGGGCAAAAATATTTTACGAGAACCAGGGCTCCGCCGGCGTAGCTTTCCATGACCGCGTGGATAATATCGGCGTTCAGGTCGCGGGCTTTCATGGCCGCCAAAACCGGATAGAGAAATTTATCCGCGATCTTATGCCCGATCCCGAGACGGAAGATCTCAAAACCGGCCCTTTTTTCATAAAAAGGCAGCTTCTTGTCAAAACGCGCCGTTAAAAGCGTGGTGGCATATTTTTCCCCCAGCCGCTCCAATATTTCCCTGACCATCTGCTCCGCGCCGCTCATGTACGGCTCGTAATTAACCGATAATATCACTAATTTTTTCTTCGCATTCATAATTTATAACGGTCGATCAAGCTTTTTCTCCTGCTTGTTCAAAAGATGGGTAAAAGTATGCCGGACCTGGTCGACCAGGCCTTTGCCCTCGCCCGTAATGCTGTTTTCCCGCGCAGCCCCCGGGTCGTACAGTTTTGCGCTGGCCTCGAGCTCCGGATCGCTCAAGTGAACGGAATCCGCCCGGCGGAATATAAATTTATAGATTGGTGCCAGTATCATTTTCTTAAAACCGGATTTGTTCATTTCCGATCGGTGGAAGGTTAAAAGAAAATTAAGGTCCCGGGCGAACATCTTAAGGATGAGGGCGGCTAAAGCGCCGTAGCTGGCCATAATGGACCAAACAAAACGGAAACGATGCTCCCGGGTAAGCGCCAGGCCTTTAAAAAAACCGCGGATGGGAAAAAGATATTTGCCGAGGATATTGCCGGAACCGATCCGGTAAATATGCACATTATCGATCGTTTCCCGGTCGGATAAATTTTTTCTCGATTTTACGGTAACGACATGGAATTCAGTATCGCTCATCTGGCGCGCCAGTTCTTTTAAGGCGTTTTCCGCCGGCCCCATGTCCGGCTCGTAGGTAGTCGCGTAAACCAGCACTTTTTTATCCGGCCGGGGCGCGGTCCGGAAGTATTCTATCGTTTTCCCGATCCCCTCTTCCAGGCTGACTTTCGGCTCCCAGCCGAGTTTTTCCCGGGCAAGCGTTATATCGGGCTGGCGCCGGACCGGATCGTCCGTTACCGCTTTTTTATAAATTATTTCCGATCGTGAGCCGGAGAGCCTGATGATCGTTTCCGCCAGCTCCCTGATCGTGATCTCGTGCGGATTGCCGAGGTTGACCGGACCCAAAAAGCCGTCTTGCGACATCATCCGGTCTATACCCTCGATAAGATCGGTGTAAAACTGGAAACTTCTGGTATAAAGTCCGTCGCCGTAGATCGTGATCGGCTTGCCGGCCAGGGCGGGTATGATGAAATTGCTCATTACCCGGCCGTCCCGCACGTACATGCGCGGGCCGTAAGTATTGAATATGCGGATGATCCGCACGTCTGTGCCGTATTGCCGGTGGTAATCCATAAGAAGCGTCTCTGACACGCGCTTCCCTTCGTCGTAGCAGGCGCGCGGACCCAGGGTATAAACCGCGCCGCAGTCGCTTTCTTTCTGCGGATTCTTCGGTTCGTGGCCGTAGATCTCGGAAGTGGAAGCCTGCATGATGCGGGCGTTATGCCGCCGGGCGATCTCCAACATGTTTATCACGCCGTGCACGCTGGTCTTTAAGGTGTGCACCGGGTCCCACTGCAGGTTGACGCATTGGGCCGGGCAACCGAAATTAAATATCCAGTCTATCTTCTCCTTAAGATCGATCGGCTCTACGATATCATGCTTGATAAAAGTAAAGCGGGGGTGGCCGAAGAGATGTTCGATATTCTGCGCCGTATAGGTCGTCTGCAGGTTATCAACGCCGATCACCCGGTGCCCCGCGTTTATATATTTATCGCAGAGATGCGAACCGAGGAAACCGGCGGCGCCGGTGATCAGGATCGTTTTGTTTTTTAGTTCAGGCATATAATTTAATAAATAATTATTTTTTATAATATTCATGGTACCATCCGATAAAATTCCTGACGCCGGCGGCTACCGAGGTTCGCGGTTCGTAGCCGAGCATCCTCCGGGCCCTTTCGATCGAAGCGCTCGTCGCCGGCACGTCCCCCGGCTGGAGCGGCAGTAAATTCTTTTTAGCCGTCAACCCCAGATTCTTTTCTATCTCGTTTATAAAATCCAAAAGCCTTATTGACTCGCCCCGGGCCAGATTGAATATTTCATAAGGATAGCTTTTGTCTATTGCCGCGACCGCGCCGGACACGATATCGTCGATATAGGTAAAATCCCGCGCCATCTCGCCGTTATTGTAAATATCGATCGCTTCGCCCGCTAAAATAGCCCGGCTGAACTTAAATAAGGCCATATCCGGACGGCCCCAGGGTCCGTAAACAGTGAAAAAGCGCAACCCGGTGCAGTTAAGGCCGTAAAGATGGTGGTAGACATAAGCCATCTCCTCATTTGATTTTTTCGTGGCCGCGTACAAAGAGATCGGATTATCGACCCGCTGTTCCTCGGAAAAGGGCAGTTCTTTGTTATTTCCGTAAACCGAGCTTGAAGAAGCGAAAATAAAATCTTTCACGCCGTTATGGCGGCAGGATTCCAATAAGTTCAAAGTACCGAGGATATTGGTGTGTTCGTAGATAAGGGGGTTTGTCAGTGAATATCTGACCCCGGCTTGGGCGGCTAAGTGGCAAACCTTGTCGAAGCTTTCTTTGTTGAATATTTCCGCGATCGCGTCATGATCGGTTATATCGGTCCGGTAAATTTTTACGCCCGGAAATTCAGCGCTTAATTTCCCGGCCCGGGCCTCTTTTAATGCCGGGTCATAATAATCATTAAAATTATCGATAATCGCCACCTCGTCCCCTCTTTTCAGGAGAGCGGTGGCAATGTGTGATCCGATAAACCCCGCACCGCCGGTCACTAAAATTTTGCTGTTTTTTTTATCTATTTTATTCGTCATTTTACTAAAATACTTAATTGATCATCATGAGGTGCGGGGTAAACCCCGCGCCGCCGGTTAATAGAATTTTTGCCATATTTTTTATTGTTGGCAGTTCTTTAGCCAATCAAGAGTTTTTCTGATGCCGGTTTCCAGGTCAAGCTCCGGCTCCCATCCCAGCATCCGCTTCGCCTTCCCGTGATCCAAAGCGCTCCTTAGAACCTCGCCGGGTTTGTCCGCCGCCGCAGAAAAAACAAACTTTCCGCCGACTATCCTTTCGATCTTGTTTATGATATCCATCGTGCTCGTTTCCCGGCCGGAACCGATGTTGAAGATATCGTTATGTCCGGAATCGGCCGCCAAAATTATCGCCCGGATAACGTCATCGACGAAAACGTAATCCCTGGTCTTGGAACCGTCGCCGTAAAGTATGCTCGGAATACCCTTAGCCGCGTTATGCGTAAAAATACTTATCACCCCGGTTTCCGCGCCTTTGTACTGCCGCGGGCCGTAAACGTTAGCCAGTCTTAAAATAACATAACTTTGCCCGTACAGCCGGTTCTTCATCTCGAGGTATCTTTCGGCCGTATGCTTGTGTATGGCATAAAGGGACGATGAAACCACCGGGTCCTCTTCCCTGGCCGGAGCCGTCACGTCGCCGTAAAGCGCTCCGCCCGTCGAAGTGAAAACGATCCTTTTTACGCCATATTTCAGGCAGCTTAAAAATATATTAAGACTGCCGAAAGCGTTAACCTTATTATCGAAAAAAGGATCTTTGACCGAGCGGGCGACGTCTATCTGGGCGGCCAGATGAAAGACAATATCGAATTTTTCGGCCGCGAAAATTTCCGGAATTTTTTCCGAACAGATATCGATATGATAAAATTTCGCCGCCGGATTTATGTACTCCCTTTTTCCGGATGACAGGTCATCGATAACGACCACCTCGTCCCCGCGCTCCGCCAAAGCGTCAACCAGGTTCGATCCGATAAATCCTGCTCCGCCGGTAACCAGAACTTTTTTATTTTTTATATTCATTTCATTGACCATCTTAATTAAAATAATCGATTAATCATCAAAGTGCGGCATTACTAATATCAGGCGCCTTTCTTTTTGTTCCCGATAACATCTTCCCCGTATACTCCGGCTAAAAGATCGAGGTCTTTGGCGCTTCGGACCAGCAGATCGATATTCTTTTTTTCCAGGCTCGTAAGCGCTTCCATCCCGGCTTCATCGCCCACTAATTTTCCGTACAGTTCTTTAAAGGCCGCGAAATCCTTGATAAAACAATGGCCGCCGGCGCCGCGCCCGCTTTTATGTATCGGCTCCAGATGGAGCTCGTTGAACCGGAGGGCCGGGCGGGCGTCACCGCCCCGTTCGCCGCTTTTATGGACGGGGTTCAAGTGCGAGGATCCGATGCGCGGGTCGGCCGCCAGCGCATCCCGCATTACCTCCCAGCGGCAGCCCAGTTTTTGGCAGAGATCGTATAATAAATTAATGAAAATCACCTTGCAGTAAAACCAGTTGTTGCCGCCGTATTTGATAAGCTCCGCTTCATTGGCCGAACAGACCAGCTCGAAGGGGGCTTTGGGCAATACGCTCATGACAACGCGCGCTCTCGCCCGATAGGTCTCGTTATCCTCGGGGATGCCGATTATGTTCCTTAAGGGATTGGCGGCATCATAGGCCGCCGTCGCCTCGGTCAGGAATTCCGGGGAGTGTAAAACGAAAATATCCGGATTGGCTTTCTGGATCGATTCGGTCGTGCCGGGAAGGATCGTCGATTTTATGACCGCTATTTTCCCCGGGCCCACCTTCTTGATCGCCTGGCGGATGATCGAGTCGTCGAATCCGGCCGGCGTCGTGGGCGTGGGCACGGCCATAAAAACCACGTCGCATTCGCCGATCTTGGCGCCGTTTTTGATATAAGGCTCTTCCACGGCGTAACGCACGGTCGCAAAACCGCGATTCTCAAAATCGTCGGCGTAATGCCGGCCGATCCAGCCCTGGCCTATAAAACCAATGCGCAGATCCCGATCAGGGGGATAAATATCGGTAACTTCACGTTTTGGCATATTCATTAAATTAATTATTTTTCTATAATATCATATCACTATTACATCCTCAAGTTGGGGACATTTTTATGATCACTTTGTGTTTTTCAGCTTTGAATCAAATGTGCTATAATATCAGTATAATCAATTTTTAACTTTTTATCTATGAACATCGAAAAAAATATTGCGTCTGATCAAACTATCGTCCCCTGGTACTTCGGCCGGAAATTCTGGGGAATTTTAATCGGACTGTCGGCTTTGCCGAGCATTTGGTTAATAATAGCTGGCCCCAAATTATCTACAGACAATATATTTATAATTATTCCGGGATACTTTTGGCTAATGGCGGAAGGGTTTGTTTCTTTAACATTATTTATGTTAAATCAATTGAACGCCGCCGGGTTAACCACCATTTACTATGATATATTGTATTGTATTATATTATTACTATTTTTCTATCTATCATTCAGAAAAAAAAGGGTGAATGTTATATTGTCTATAATAATAATAATAATAATAATAATAAGCACTTATGGATCAATCGGCGTAATGATTGCTTCCTAAATATTTAATACGTTTAATTTAAAATCAAAATTCAAAAACTTCGGCACATGAATATCTCCCCATCCGGTATGAATGACTTTCTTGTCTGGTATCCGGAATTCTAATTCGATCGCGTCTGTAAATCTGCCTGGCGCTAAGACGTATTCCATCATATCCTCAAGCTGAGGATATTTTTTTATTATCTCTTCGCAGACCAGTTTAAGTATCGGGCGGTCTTTGAGTAATATCTCTTTCGTGAGCCAAAGCATATTATCCGGCAGATCAGATTCTTCTCCGGTGAAAATACATTGGTTGTGGGGATTATCTATTTCTAAATAAGGCGTTCCGTCGGTAGTGGTGCCGGTGTAATTTAATAATTCCACGCCCTCTTCGCTTATATCCTGGATTAAAATTCGCATTGGTCCGGAAATATTTTTGTCTGTTATATTCTTGAGCCTGATATTCGTATGTTTAATGCCGGTTTTTGGATCGTAGTGGCGCCAGGTTTTGTATACTTGGACACCGTCCGTTATATCCTGCCACTTGGGCGCGCCGATGGCGTAAATGGAAAAATGCGTAGTGGCGATAGTAGCTATATTAGTTATCCGATCAATGCGCGTGGGCAGGGCTTCCCAGATATTGTCGTCTTCGTTATACCAATAGACACTCAGGCGTTTTTCGTCAATACCCAATTCCTCTACCAATCGCTGATCATAACGGAAACTGATATCCACTTCAAAGCTACCGTTAGGCAGGCTGGATGTGATCCACCAGGAGGCCGGGAGCATAGTTAGCCGGTCCAAATTTTCCCCCTTAGTAATATATTCGTCATACTTGTCCACTTCCAAAGTATGCCCCGCTATCGGACTGGCGGCGAATTGCAAAATAATATCGGATTTTTCTAAATCAAAGATATATTCGTTGTTTTTGATGGTAAACACAGGAGTAACGGCGGTAATGCCGGCCCATTCTATGGGGTTTTGGAACATGTTTGTGCCGCCGCTTTCGCGGTAATAGGGACCTTGCGGGCCGCTATATTCCTCATAAAGTGGTTCATCGGAAGCATCAACTCCCCATCTCCCTTCGTAGCCCCTAAGCCAGACTGGATTACTGTCCAGATCAAATTTTATATCCCAAGTGGTGGTACTGGCAATATCGCCGTTATCGGAAGTATAATCATTATAGAGGCCCGTATCATGTAAACCATTATCCCCGTTGTTTGGATAATTAGCGTGCGAACCGCGGGCGATATAAGATATGACCTGGTTATTCTCTTTTTTTATTTCCCCGCTATCCCAGGAACGGCGCACTGAACCGTATTGAAGCGGCGGATTTATTTCACCTTCGTTATGATGCTGTGAATAAGCTACATACTTCGGCTCTTCGGTGTCTTTGTCTAAAAACACCATAACGGTCTCCCAATCTCCTTCGTGATTATTAAAACCCTCCGGCCAAGCCCCCCAATCGTTAAACGCGTAAAAATACCAATACTGTAAAACTATGAATTCATGGGTATAACCGAGGCTGTCTTCGTATGAGCTTTTGGCTCTGTGGGCGTAATAGGTCGGGTGGTACACGCCGGTATTTATTATGCTGTTTGTGGCTGTCGCGAATTCCGTTCTCGCTTTGTCCGCGTCCGGTTCTTTGTTTACGAGGTTTTCGGAAAATTGCAGGTACCAGTTCTTATTGACGCTCGCGGGCTCGTCGGTCAAGCGGGACAGGGTGGTAGAACCCTCTTGCCAGAGCGGAGTGTCGCCGATATCTTCCGTGCTCCAGAGCGAAGAATGCTTGACGTAGGTTTCGACGTCCATTGGGTAAAAATATTCTTTTTCTCCGGTGGCTTCATTTTTATAGAAATAAAGGATGGGTTCGTATTTAAGGATGAGTTCGTCGGTTACGACGGCCGGATCCGAAGTCGCGATCTCGCTGTAATTCCCGATCCCGGCGATCAGCGGAAAATCATCCTGCCCGT
>Ga0208977_1000298_pt1 | contig 46810 bp, 51 predicted proteins | sample RifOxyA2_FD_184030 | JGI IMG/M metagenome (GOLD analysis project Ga0208977, IMG submission 184030) | Groundwater microbial communities from Rifle, Colorado - Rifle Oxygen_injection A2 (SPAdes) | ecosystem: Environmental > Aquatic > Deep subsurface > Groundwater | place: Rifle, Colorado, United...
GTCGTTTCCTCTTTCTGCTTCCCTGGATTTCTGCCCCATTGCGCGGGACAGAAATGACTTCTTGTCTATTTTTTTTCATTATTCTTTCATTTTAGTTTTGACATTATCCTCTTTTTAGTAAGAAAATTCACCAGTGAACCTGCCAGCATTCCGACTATACCGGAACCTGTAGAAGTTATGCTGTTTACAGTCCTTACCAGTTTTTCTATCTGCAATAAAATATTACTTATTCTAAGTAAAACCAGTCCTATCGTCAACGCAATAAAAATATTTGTAAGCGTCATTATCACAACGCAGACTATTAAAACAGTGCTAGATACCATTTATTTACCCTCCAGAATTATATTTTTTAGTCTTTTGTCAGAAAATTCTTTATTTTTGCTTTTACATCTATTATGCTGAATGGCTTTAGTATAAAATCATCTGCGCCGAACAACCGCGCGTCATCTTCCGTTTTTTTGTCTGTGAACGCTGTCATAATTATTACCGGTATATTATTTAACCCCGGCATATTTTTCAACTGATGACAAAGCGTTATGCCATCCATGCCCGGCATACTTACATCCATCATTATCAAATCCGGACGATTTGCCGTAACCACATCCAAAAGAGTCATAGTATCATCAATAATTTCTACATTATATCCGGTATTCTCGAGCTCTGACTTCAAAAGCTCGCGGATTCCCATATCATCTTCCAGCACAATTATGTTTTTTTTATCCATTTTGATGATTAAATATAGTAAATTCAAAACAAACAGTCAAGCATTTTTACGTAAAGCATCGGCAATTATTAGTTAAAATTGACAAAAAATGTTCTATATGATAAATTTTAAATATGCAAAACGCTAAAAACCTTCTGTTTCTTGCAATTTTGGTCTTTGCTCAGGCTGTTTTAACAGCCCAGCCGGAAGGAAGCGTTCAATTATCCTACCCCACACCTAACCCGGTAAATGCAGGGGAACACATTATTTTGAGAACAACAGTTTTAAACCAGAGCACACAGCTTTGGGAAAAAACAAAATATCATATCCAAATAGAAATTTATAATAGTGAGAGAAAATATATTGGTAAGGTTCAGCCCAAATCAAATCAGTCTGATATCCTGCCTGGATCAATAACAGATATAAATACAGAAATTCTTATTCCCGCAAGTTACAATGGGGATTATTTTTACAAAATAGTAATTATTGTAAATAATCAGCATGCAGTTGAGTCAGAACTTTTTAGTTTCAGGGTTATTGCGGTTGCATCAAAGATTGAAAAACCGCTATGGGAAAAATTTGGCGGCAGGTTTAACGTTTCGCTGAAAAATACTGACAAAAACAATTGGAACAACCTGTCCGGTGGACTTAATGTTGACGGTATTACTTACAACTCCAAAAATCCGACACAGCTTTTTTTAAACACATATCACACCTCAAAATCATCCAACGCTTTTGAACTGAAAAACGAAATATTCAGTTTTCTTTACAGTAAAATCGGAGAAAATTATGCCCTTCAGGTAGGAGACATACTGCCTGACTTTTCCAAGCTTGCCCTCTATAAACTAAGCATACAGGGGATCTACCTTCAAAACACATTCAGCAAAACTTCAACTGAATTTCTGCTTTCCAGGACTGAGCAACCACCACAGGAATCAGGCATCACTTCTGTATATGAAAGGTGGATGGGCGCGGGAAAAATTCAACACATTGTCTCGCCAAAAGTTACACTGGGGCTTAACTATGTCTCCTGTTTTGATAAAAAAGACACCATAATAAAAGTTTCAACACAGACTATATCTCCTACAAGAAACACGGTTTATGGCTTAACCGGAAATTATAAACTGCTTAAAGAGTGGGAATTTGAAGCAGAAGCCATGTATTGCGACCAGAATTTTGATACAGATTTCATGTCTACCGGTACAATGGTAAATGATTATGGCATTCGTTTGGGTGCAAACCATAGTATTGAAAAAATTAAAACAAGTGTTTTTGTCATGGAAACCAGGCCCAACTTTTATTCCTACGGTTCTCCTTTTATTAAAAACGACAGAAGAACATTTGATATAAGAACAAATATTGACACTTCACAGAAACTTGTTTCCCGGCTTGGGTACAACCAATGGATAGATAACCTCAGTAAAGACATTTCTAAGCTGACTATAACCCAGAAAACCTACGACACACGTTTTGACTACAAATTAAGCACTGATGCGAAGATAATCACTCTGGGTTATTCCTTTAATGAAGCTTTTGCACAGGACCGCACCCGGCAGGACAACTATACAAATACTTTTTCCATAGGTTTTTCAAACACAAGAGAAAAACTGAACTGGAGCGCAACTTTCCAGAAAATAGATTATACCGATAAGATGAAACTCTCCGACGATATAAGAACATTAAAAACCGGTTTTACAATTTTTAAACCTATAAGCACCAGATTAAACCTAAATACGGGTATAAACCTGGTAAATGCGGAAAACACGGTAAAAAAATATACCACCTTTACCCAGTACTACAGCGCAAGCATCCTTTTTAAGGCAATACCTGATTTTTTTAACGTACAGTTATGGACTTATTACACCATACAAAAAAACAATACTGACCTTGTAATTGAAAAAATAGATTTCACCGGTATGAACTCAGATCTTGAATGCAGTTTTAAAATCAAGAAAAACCTTACATGGGTTATAGGTACAATCTATGAACTAAGTGATTCCTATAATTCAAGCACTTGGGGTTATGATTCAAATTTAGAAAAAGGCGTTCTAACAAGATTTATAATAGATTTCTAAAAACAGCAAATTATTTTACATTGTTTTTCTTTAAAATATTATTTTTTCATAATTATTTTCTGCACCATTTACTATAAAACCATTCATCGTCGGTACTCGTCCTTTCCTGAAAACCCAATTCCTGCAATACTTATTTATAAAAAAATTGATTTTTATGTAATTTTATGATATAAAATTTATAAATTGTATTTTTTCCATAATTCATTTTGTTTTTTTTTCATACGGACTTATAAAAAATTTATTAAGGACAAATGAATTATGGCTTTAACAACACCATATTATTTAATTCACGAAAATAGATTATTAAATAATCTGGAAAAAATTAAACACATCCGTGACATTTCCGGCGCAAAGTCAGTTTTAGCCTTGAAATGCTTTTCTACGTGGTGTGTTTTTGATTTAATGAAGCAGTACATGGACGGAACCACGTCCAGTTCTCTGTATGAAGCACGCCTGGGCCATGAAAAATTCGGAAAAGAAGTCCACGCCTACAGTGTAGCTTTTTCAAAAAATGACATATCGCAAATCAAAACCTTCGCAAATAAAATCATTTTTAACTCCACATCTCAGCTTAACGCCTATTATAAGGAAGTAAATGGTATTAACCTTGGTTTGCGTGTAAACCCGGGCATCAGCTATTCACACTTTACGCTGGCAGACCCCGCCAGAAAACATTCACGCCTGGGTGTAACAGATAAAAAAGAATTATTAAAAGCTCTTCCTTTAATAAAAGGTCTGATGTTCCACTTTAACTGTGAAAATGATGACTTCACCAACTTTTCTAATGCTTTAGATACCATCGGAAGAAACTATGGCGCTATATTAAAAAAACTTGACTGGATAAGCTTAGGCGGCGGCCTTTATTTCACAAAAGACGGTTACCCATTAGAAGCTTTCTGCAAAAAACTTAAAAACTTCAGCACTCAATACGGCCTGCAAATATATCTGGAGCCCGGGGAATCTGCAATCACGCAATCTGCTGAACTGGTAACCACGGTATTAGACATAGTGCGTAATCAGGCAGACATAGCCATAGTAGATGCTTCTACAGAAGCACATATGCTTGACCTGCTTATTTACCAGACACCCGCTAAAATAGAAAAATCCGGAAAAGGAAAATGTAAATACACCATTGCCGGCAGATCCTGCCTGGCGGGAGATATTTTCGGCACTTATAATTTTAATACACGCTTAAAACCCGGTAGTATTATAAAAATTTCAGATGCCGCCGGCTATTCTATGGTAAAAAAGAACTGGTTTAACGGACTGCCCATGCCATCTATTGCAGTAAAAAGGCTTAACGGTAAAACAGATTTAGTCCGTTATTTTGAATATAAAGATTTCATAAACAATTTATCTTAGGAGGCTAAATTAATGAAAAAAAACATTCTTATCGTAGGGGCAGGCGGTGTAGCACACGTAGTGGCGCACAAATGTGCCATGCATAATGACATTTTAGGCGATATCTGCATTGCTTCAAGAAAAATCAGCAAATGTGATGCAATTATTGAAAGCATAAAAAGAAAAAACAACCTTAAAGACAAAACAAAAAAGCTTTACTCACGCCAGCTTAATGCCATGGACGTGCCTTCAACAGTAAAACTGATAAAAGAAACCGGCTCACAGATAGTTATAAATCTGGGCACAGCTTACATCAATATGTCCGTGCTTGAGGCCTGTATACAATCCGGCGCTGCCTATATGGACACCGCCATTCACGAAGAACCGGACAAAGTGTGTGAAGACCCGCCATGGTACGGCAACTACGAATGGAAACGCAAAGACCGCTGTAAAGAAAAAGGTGTTACCGCTATTTTAGGCACCGGGTTTGACCCGGGTGTAGTAAACGCTTATGCCGCTTATGCTGTAAAACATCTTTTTGATACCATTGATACCATTGACATAATGGATGTAAATGCGGGAAATCACGGTAAATATTTTGCCACAAACTTTGACCCGGAAATAAACTTCAGGGAATTCACCAAAGTATGGACCTACGTTGATAGAAAATGGATAGAAGAAAAAGTACACGGAGTAAAAAGGTTCTATGACTTTCCAGTTGTAGGAAAACTGCCCATTTACCTGACCGGCCATGATGAACTTCATTCTCTGTACAAAAACATTGACGCTAACTCTGTCCGCTTCTGGATGGGCTTTGGAGATCATTACATAAACGTGTTTAACGTACTGACAAATGTAGGTATGACCTCTGAAAAACCTGTAGTAACAGCAGAAGGAGTAGAAGTAGTGCCGTTAAAAGTATTAAAAGCAGTGCTTCCGGACCCGCTTTCCCTGGCGCCAAACTATACAGGTAAAACATGCATTGGCGACCTTATTAAAGGAAAGAAAGACGGAAAAGAGAAAACGGTGTTCATTTATAATAACTGTGACCACGCAGAATGCTTCAAAGAGATGGAATCACAGGCTATCTGCTATACTGCAGGCGTGCCCGCCGTAGCGGCTGCCATATTAATAGCTCAGGGTAAATGGGATGCAAAAACCATGGTAAATGTTGAAGAATTAGATCCGGACCCGTTTATTGAACTTCTTAATAAAATCGGATTGCCAACTGTAGTTCAGGACCCGGCACTAAAAACAGAAATGATTCCGGACTGATATAGACAACGCTGAATTCTAAACTCTGAACGCTGAACTAAAGCGTTAAAATCGTTTAAAAAAAATAGCTTGACAATTATATTTTGAAGTTGTAGAATTATGCAACAAAATAATTTGAACTTGTTCTTTTTTTTCTTCATGCCAAATAATTGCAGGAAGTTTTCGTGAAATTCGAAACACTGCCGCGCAACAGTAATCTTAAGCACCCCGTCTGATTTTGCAAGACGGGCTGATTTTAAGTAGTCTGGTCCAGCATTATTTTGGTAAGTACCTTCGCAGGGAAGGGAATATTAGTAGTTTTTTAAGAAAACAAACAAAATACGTTAATTTGTAATTTATTAACCAACCTGCAAGGGTTGGTTTTTTTTATTTTCTGTAAACATTGTTTTTTGAAACAATTTTGAATGGATTTATGATTTTAGGTGAAATTAAACCATGAAATTTTCAACTGTTTGAAGTGGCCAGCTGTTGGCCGCAAGTTTTGAAAATTTAGGTTTAATGAACCGGTACCTGAAATACAGGTAAAAATTATAATGTAAATGAACAAATTGTTTCAAAAAATAAAAAAATCATTTTAGATACCCTTAAAAACTATTAGGATATGACCACAGTACACACAGGACACCTATGAAAAACAAAATCATCTTTATTCTCGGCGGCGTAAAAAGCGGTAAATCCAGTTTCGCACTTGAACAGGCAAAAAAACTAAACAAACCTGTCAGTTATATAGCAACTGCCGTTATTACTGACAAAGAAATTGCAAAAAGGGTTAAAAATCACCGCCTTGAACGCCCGGCTTCATGGCAAACCATAGAAGAAAGCAATAATTTGCTTAATGCACTTAAGAAAGTTAAAAATAAAACTATTGTTGTAGATTGCATAAATTTCCTTGTTTCAAATCTTATTTATCAAAAAAACCCTGAACCTTTTATCCTTAAACACATTACTGAATTCTGTAATGAAATAAAAAAGAAAAACCTTACTGTCTATTTAATTTCAAATGAAGTGGGATTAAGCCTGATATCGCCTTATAAATTGGGCAGGGATTTTCAGTCTACTCTTGGTAAAATTAATCAGATACTTGCTAAACAGTCTAACGAAACACATTTTTTAATAGCAGGTATCCCGATGAAAATCAAATAACGAAAGGACGTCTTGCAGAAACAAGCGGAGCGAGGAAAATAATGAAAAAACTTCAGGAAACATTAAACAAAATCAAGCCAATTGACACAAAACTTTTGGAAAAAACCCAGAAAAGACTGGATAATCTTACTAAACCCCTGGGTTCTTTAGGCCGTTTGGAAGAAACCGCAAAAAAAGTAACCGCTGTGACCGGGAAAGACAAAAATATTCTAAATAAAAAAATGGTTTTTACCCTGGCTGCAGACCACGGCATAGTAGAAGAAGGTGTCAGCGCCTACCCTAAAGAAGTAACACCGCAAATGGTTTATAACTTTTTAAGTGGTGGAGCGGGAATAAACGTACTTTCAAACCATATCGGCGCTGAAGTGACAGTAGTAGATATGGGAGTAGCTGTTGTAATACAATGTCTAAATTCCAAGAACCAAAACTTCAAAGATAAAAAAATAGCACTCGGAACTAAAAATTTCGCCAAAGGCCCCGCTATGACACGAGAAGACGCAATTAAATCCATAGAAACGGGCATTGAACTCTCAGAAGAAGCCATAAAAAACGGTGTTAATCTTATAGCTACCGGAGAAATGGGGATAGGCAACACCACCCCGGCCGCCGCCATTACTTCAGTAATATGCAACGAAATCCCGGAAAAAGTAACCGGAAGAGGCACCGGCATAACCGATAAATTTCTCCAAGTTAAGATTAACGTCATAAAAGAAGGCATTAAAGTAAATAAACCGAACCCTCATGATGGCCTTGACGTATTATCAAAAATCGGCGGGTTTGAAATAGGCGGTATGGCAGGCATAATGCTGGGCTGTATAGCTAATAATGTACCTGTAATTATTGACGGGTTTATTTCCGGCTCTGCCGCGCTTATTGCAGCAGCGTTAAAACCAGAAATTAAAGATTATTTAATAGCGGGGCACTGTTCACAGGAACCGGGCCACAAAATCCAGCTTCAATGGCTGGGGTTAAAACCACTGCTTGATTTAGACCTGCGCCTTGGCGAAGGCACGGGAGCAGCACTGGCAATGAATATAGTAGACGCATCCTGCAAAATACTAAACGAAATGGCTACATTTGAATCTGCGGGGGTATCGCAAAAAGATGATAATAAATAAATTTAAAGATCAGTTTTACAGTTTCCTTTCTGCTATGGAATTTTTAACAGTTCTGCCTTTGCGCGCTCCGGTATTTTCCATACCCAGATCCATTGTATATTTTCCTATAGCCGGTTTGCTGATAGGTTTTTTACTGGTGGCTGTGCATTATGTCTCAGCCTTCCTGTTTAACAAACTTATTGCCGATGCCATACTGCTGATAACACTTATTGCAGTATCCGGCGCTCTTCATTTAGACGGACTGGCAGACACTATTGACGGCATTTTTGGCGGAAAATCAGCAGACGACGCGTTGAAAATCATGTCTGATGAACATATCGGCACGTTTGCCGTAGCCGGCCTTATCTGTTATCTGCTTTTAAAGTTTCTATTTATCAACCAGCTTCCGGAAACCGTGCTTTATCCTGGGATTATACTTATGTGCGTTTTAGGCAGGTACGCCATGGCATACCTGGTAGTAAACGGAGCACCCGCCAAAACAGATGGGCTGGGAAACTCTTATATCGGTAGTATTAAACTGACCGTGTTTTTAATTACAGCAGGCATCACGCTTTTTATAAGTATTGCCGTGCTTGGTTTTATGGGAATGTTTGTTTTTCTGTTTATTACTTTCTTTGTTTATTTTCTTAACAGGTACTTTGTAAATAAAATCGGCGGGCTTACAGGTGATACCATAGGCGCGGCAAATGAAGTAATAGAGCTTTCGGTGCTGGTTCTTGTTTTTTTGTTTATTAAACTGCTTGCAGAGTAATGTTTTTTAGTAGGTACAGGCCTTAGATTGCGAATGGAAACTATAATTTTAGTAACGCAAGTTAAAACTTGCGGCTACAATCTTAATAACTTTTTAATTAAGTATATGATAATTTTCAAAAATATTATTTCAAAACGGTTTTCATGCTTATTTTCAATACTCTTCCTTTATAATAGCGCTTACTGCCAGATACCAGTGCCTAAAAAAATAGTATCCTTGGCACCGGCTATTACAGAACAGCTCTTTCTGCTGGGTGCCGGAGATGATATTGTAGGCGTTACTACATACTGTGAATTCCCCGAGGAAGCAAAACAAAAAGAAAAAGTAGGAACTTATCTGGAGCCAAACCTGGAGAAATTACTGCGCCTTAAACCGGATCTTGTGCTTTTTGCCAAGGAAGGACATAATAAGGAAACGGTGGACAGGATGGAAGCTCTCGGCCTTAAAGTAGCCGTACTGGCGCAGTGTAATAATTACGAAGAAATATTCACCCAATTTATAGAAATAGGCAAATTAACAAGCAGAGAAAATAAAGCAAAGGAAATAATTACCAAATTGAGAAAACGTATAAAAACAGTCAGCAATAAAACAAAAAACCTTAAAAAACCCAAAGTTTTTTTCCAACTGGGAAGCAACCCTCTGATGACTGCCGCAAAAAACACCTTTAACAATGAAATGATATCCCTTGCCGGCGGGGAAAACATAGCCCGTAACAGCAATATCCGCTACCCGCGGTATAACCCTGAAGCAGTTATCCGGCAGAACCCTGACGTAATAATATTTGTAAATATGGGTGATACTACGGAAGCGGAAATTGAGAAATGGAAAAAGTACCCGGAATTAGAAGCAGTGAAAAATAACAGAATTTTTATGGCTGACACGCACAAAACCTGTAGCCCGACACCCGTAAATTTTGTAGAAGCGCTTGAAGCTTTCTGCACATTCATACACCCGGAACTGAAATGAAAAACAAGTATTTCTTCTTTTTGTTTCTTGTTATTGCTTTAGCCGCAAGTTTTATAATATCTCTTATTTTCGGCGGTACTCCAATATCTTTTAACGAATTGCTGACAGGATTAAAATCATCCACAGGTATTGAATATGCCATTATCTGGAAAATACGCATACCCAGAATAATGCTTAGTATTTTTGTGGGTGCCGGCCTGGCAGTAAGCGGATGTGTTCTTCAGGGTATTTTAAGAAACCCTTTGGCAGAACCGTACACTTTAGGCATTTCCGGAGGAGCTGCTTTTGGCGTAACAGTAGCGGTACTTTTAGGCATAGGTTCACTGGGCCTGCCTTTACTGGCCTTTGCCGGCGGTTTGTTATCCGTATTTCTAGTGTATCTTATTGCATCAAAAAAGTATTTTTCGGTTTCCACGCTTATCCTTGGCGGGGTAATACTGAGTTTTCTTTTTTCAAGTATGGTAATGCTAATCTTTTCCATTGCAAGAACAGATAAAATTCACACTACCCTTTTATGGCTTATGGGTGACTTATCAGGTGCAGATACCAACCTTATTTTAATCTGCGGCTTATTTATTTTTTTCGGAATTCTAATTCTCTTTGTTTTTAACCGTGAGATTGACATCCTTACTCTTGGCGAAGAGAAAGCTGTGTTTCTGGGCATTGATTCGGCAAAAACACTTAAACTACTTTTTGTTATTACTTCACTTATTACCGGCGCTTGCGTCGCGGTATCAGGCATTATCGGATTCGTGGGTTTGCTTATACCTCATTTTATAAGAAACCTTACTGGGCCTAAATATTCAACGCTTATTATAAACTCCGCTCTTGCAGGAGCTATATTTCTCTGCCTTGCAGATGCCATAGCCAGAACAGTTATTTATCCGGTTGAACTGCCGGTGGGGGTAATTACCGGTATTGCCGGCGGATTATTTTTTATTTTTTATCTTTTGAAAAGCAAAGAGTGGGAAATATTTTAATTCATAGTTGAATTTACTGTTTACGACTCCCGACTTACGGACTTAATATGGAACTACTTAAAATTAACAACCTTTCCTGCGGGTACAATGACAAGAAAGTACTGAAAAATGTATCTTTCAGCCTTTCTGAAAATTCTTTTCTTGGCGTACTGGGACCCAATGGGTCCGGGAAAACCACACTGCTGAGGGCTATTTCAAAGATTATCAAACCTGAAACCGGCTCAATACACTTTCAGGATAAAAACATGGCTGAGATATCCGTTAAAGAAACAGCCAAAAGCATTGCAGTACTGCCGCAGATACTTGAAGTACCTTTTTCATTTACCGTAGAAGAATTTATTTCCATGGGCAGGTTCCCGCACCTTAAAAGGTTTGAAAAACCTGGGAAAAAAGATTTTGAGATTATTGACAAAGTAATTTCAGAGCTTGATATAGCTGCTCTGCGGCAGAGAAAACTGCGCAGTCTTTCCGGCGGCGAACGCCAGCGCGTGCTTATAGCGCAGGCCCTGGCTCAGGAACCAAAGCTTTTACTGCTTGATGAACCTATAAATCATCTGGATATCAAGCACCAGATTGAAATTATGGATTTGCTGAAAGATTTAAACAGTTCCGGACTGGCGCTAATAATCATTCTGCATGATTTAAATTTAGCCAGCGAATACTGCAATGACCTGTTATTGCTTAATGAAGGCCGCGTACATACTTACGGTAAAGCGCAGGATGTATTAAAATATGAAATACTGGAAGAAGTCTATAAGACAATCCTTGTAGTAGAAAAAAACCCGATATCAGGGAAACCGTTTATAATGTCCGTATCAAAAACTGCAAGAGAAGGAAAAAAGAAATGAAAACAGGACTCATACAAGTGTACACCGGCAACGGCAAAGGCAAAACCACAGCAAGCATCGGACTGGCGATAAGAGCCTGCGGGCAAAAACTGAAAGTCTGCTACACATCTTTCGGCAAAAATCCCGGTAAGTGGGGCTGCGGCGAACATAAAATACTAAAACATCTTGGCATTGATACTTTTTGCTTTACACAGGAACATCCGCATTTTCATAAGTCCTTAACCAAAGCAGAACTTAAAAACCGCCACAGCAAATGCCTGAAAGATTTAATTATTTTATTAAGAAAGAAAAAATATGACCTTTTAATACTTGATGAAATCAATAATGCAATATTTAATGGCTACATAGAAGAAAAGGAAGTATTGAATTTTTTAAACACCAAACCGAAAAACCTTGAAGTAGTGCTGACCGGGCGCGGCGCATCAAAAAACATTATCAAAAAAGCTGACCTGGTAAGCGAAATTAAAAAAATCAAACATCCCTATGATAAAGGAATTTATGCCCGAAAGGGAATTGAGTTTTAAAACGGACATGAACGATATTATTGTTCGAACTTGACGAAAACCAAACATATATTTCTAAAAATGTATTCTTTTTTGTTCTTTATTTTTTAACCAATTTAGCGCAGGAAGTTCCCGTGAAATCCGGGACACTGCCACGCAACAGTAATCTTAAAGACAGCCAATGTTTGAGGTTTAAATTTCAAATTTCAAATCTCAAATTTCTATTTTCTAATCTCTGTCTTCAAGTAGTCTGGTCCAGCGCTTAATAAGGCAATGCGGAAAACGCAATACATCCGATTGCCGGTAAGTACCTTCGCGGGGAAGGGAATAACTATAGTATTAAGTTTTTAAGTACAGGACTTAAGATTTAACACTATTATAGTTGTTACCCGGCTTACAATGCCGGTTTTTTTTGGAGGATTCAAATGAATATTATCGCTTCCTGGAGCGGCGGTAAAGACAGCTGTTTTGCGCTGTACAAAGAAATGCAAAACAAACACAACGTAAAATGCCTGGTAAATTTTGTTTCAGAAGGCACAAAAAGGGGCTGTTTTCACGGTATTGATTCAGCTCTCATGCAAACCCAGGCAAAAGCCCTGGGTCTGGAGCTTTATCAGGCAGAAGTGCCTGCAGACATGCAAGAATATGAACGGATATTTAAAGAAACCGTTTTGGAACTTAAAATAAAGCATTCCGCGCAAGCCATGGTGTTTGGAGATATCTATCTTGATGAACACAGAGATTGGGTTGACCGTGTTTGCAAAGATATTGGTATAACACCTTTGGAACCGCTGTGGGGCCTGGACACAAAAATCATTGCTTCTGATTTTATTAAGTATGGTTTTAAAACCAAAATTGTCAGCGCAAAAGCCGATTTATTTGATAAAAACTTTGCCGGCCAGGATTTTTCTCCGGAGCTTGTTACAAACCTTATTACCAGAAATATCTGCCCGTGTGGTGAAAACGGGGAATTTCATACTTTTGTGTATGACGGGCCTATTTTTAAAAACAGGATTACTATTACCAAAACAGAAACCCTGCTTATTGATTCTTTCTGGAAAGCCCATTTTCTTGATATACAGGAATACAAACTAATAAATAAAACCAACTAATTTAAGGAGCCACCCAAATGAAACATTTTTTAACACTTTTAACCGCACTGCTTTTTACATTACCCGTTTACAGTGAAACCACAGATTACAAATATGAAGACGGCACAGCTTTTATAACACTTACAAGAAAACCGGAACCCAAAAAAAACCTTTCTACAAACGTTTCAGTTATCAGCAAAAAACAAATCAAAGAAACAAATTCAATTGAAATCCGTGACCTGCTGAAAGATGCTGTTGGCATAACAGATGTAAGTAAACAGGGCACTGTAGGAGCTACCAGCAATATGCGTATCCGGTCCGGAGGAGACACCAGTAAGCAGGTTTTAGTTATGATTGACGGCCTGCCTATAAACAACCCTGCTACCGGCTCCGCTGATTTAAGCTATATCTCTACAGAAAATATTGAAAAAATTGAAATTGTACGTGGGCCTTCTTCTGCATTGTATGGGTCCAGCGCATTAAACGGAGCAGTAAACATAATTACTAAAAAACCTAAAATCCGTGACCTGGAGTTAGGAATAATTTTGGAAAGCTTTAACACCAAAATAACCAGGTATTCCTATGCCGATAAAAAGGGTATATTTAGCTGGCTTGTATCCGGAAGTGAAACACTTTCTGACGGCTGGAGAAAAAACAGCGCTTACAACGGATCAAATGTTAATACCGTACTGGGTCTTGACCTGAAAAAAGCCGGCAAGCTTTCTTTAAACGGAAACTACTTTTCCAGTAAGACACAAACACCCGGATTGAATTTTACTTCGCTTAAGGATTATGATGAAATCAAAGAACTTGAAGCTACTACCCCAAAGGCAAATCAGGATGATACAAATAACTACATTGCGCTTAACCATGAAATAAGTTTATCTGAGAACTACAAATTACTATCTAAAGTTTACACCCGTTCAACCTGTATGCTTTACAAGGACTCTGATAATCTGACTGATGACGCCAATACCATCATGCTTACAGGAGCGGTTTTTCAGTTAAATCTTCCAGGAGATATAGTAGCCGGCACTGATTTACAGAATCAGCACTATAAAAAGGTTAACCATATCCTTAATGTAGAAGATATTAACAAGACATTTACTATCAATTCGTTTTTTCTGCAGAAATCTTTCAGCTATCAGGCATTAAGAACTACGCTGGGCCTCAGGTATGATGACCATAGCGTCTATGGAAGCCAGTTAAACCCGCGCCTAAACAGTATTTATGATATTACTGATACGGCAAAACTTTCCTTTAATGCCGGCAGGTCTTTTACCGGGCCTACCTTTGAACATCTTTATTCACCGCTAAGAACATGGGATTACTTGGGTTCCGGCGGAGAAACAATAGGAAACGAAAACATACTGCCTGAAACCGCAATTGGTTATGATTTGGGCTTTGAAAAGAATTTTAATGATAACACTATTTCAAAGATTACACTATTTAGAACGGATCTGGAAAATAAAATTGAATGGACTGAAAACTATTTGACAGTTCCGGGATACTTTTTTTACAGCCAATGGAAACCGCAAAACATAGGAGAGGCTTACAATCAGGGTGTTGAATTTGAGCTTAATTCAAAACTATCAGAAAGTATTTCCAATGAAATAAACCTGACCTATTTGGAATCCATGGGCAAGAAGGGCACAGAAACAAAATACAAAACACTTTCTTATGCTCCGCCGTACCATGCGAATTTTTCATTGGTTTATAAATCACCTTCAGGTATAACGGAAAAAATAAGCGCAGCTTATGTAGACAAACAGGAATGGGTAGACGATTACAGCACAAAACACAGGCTTGATGCCTATACCTTGGTTAACCTTATGTTTATTTACAGCATAAGCTATAGCGAGTTTTTCTTTGAAATAAGCAACCTTGCTGACACACGTTACCAGACAAGAGAAAACTATCCGCTGTCTGGCAGGACATTCAGAGGCGGGATAACACTGAAATACTAAAAAATCGCTTTTCACCTTCTGTAGGGCGGGTTTCCCAAACACGCCGACAACCTCTTGTTTATCTTCTTTTTGACTAAGACTTGAATATTTAATAGATTATAACTTCAGAGTGCCGGCTTTGCCGGCACTCTGAAGAAGGATAACTATACCCGCATGAAACCAAAAAAATTATCAGAACTTATTATAGCAATCATTATTGTTTTGGTTTCTGTCATAAGTTTCAAATACAGCTATGTTTTCTTTAAGGTTTCACCCGTAGCTTTACTTAACTCAATTCTTTTTGACCTATCCTTTATAAACCCTACAGCCTTTAAATTCATTATTCTGCATCTTTTAAAGTTTTTGCTCGTTTTACCTCTTTTCTGCTGTGCCTGGTTTATCGGCAACACCTTGTTAAGACTATTAAAAATCAACATACTAAAGCCTGCCGAGCAAGCTGTACTATCAATAACTATCGGCACCGGTGTATTAGGCTACTGCATTTTCATCCTTGCCTCAATTCACCAGTTAAATAAAACAGCTGTATCAGTATTTATCTGCATGCTTTTTATTGTTTCTCTTTTTTTCACCGCTTCGGGATTAATAAAAAACAGGAAATACACAACAATCCGCATACCTGCTATAACCGTAAACATTTACCAGTTTCTGCTTATCCCGTTTATTCTGCTTAATTTTTTATCAACTTTTTTTCCGGAAATATTTTTTGACGCACTGGTCTATCACCTGGCAATACCGGCAAATTACATACAAAATCACGGCCTTATCAACCTACCGCATAACATTTTTTCCTGCCTGCCAAATCTGTCCGGAATGGTTTTTTCCTACGGCCTGATTTTTCACGACATTTACCTGGTTAAAATCATTAACTTCTATTTAGGAAGCCTTTTGCTTTACAGCATATATATAAAAGGAAGGGGGCCGGCGCTACTGATGTTTTTAAGCATTCCGATAACCGCGCTAAACCTCTGGTGTACCGGTTCAGATATTCTGATGACACTTTTTTTGTTTTGGGCTGTAGCACTGTATGCTTTATGGTTTTATAAAAATAAAAACGTTAAACTTCTTTATTTATCAGCTTTTCTGCTGGGCTTGGCTTTATCAACAAAATATACCGCAGGTTTCTGTATCCCAATTCTACTGGCGGGGATAATCTATAAACATAAAAATAACCGGCTTGCCGATATTACTACTGTAACTGCAGGGTTTATTTCCATAATCTTTTTGCTTTTAATACCCTGGTGGCTGAAAAACTATGTTTATTGCGGGAATCCGTTTTTTCCGTACTTAACAAATCTTTTTGGTACAGGCACATTTAGCAGTGAAACATTAAACAATTATCTGCTTGATGCACGCCACGGTTATTCCGGCCTAACTTCCTCAATTAACGGGTTACGCAATTTAGTAGGCTCGGCTTTTTTTGCAACCGGTGAAGGCAGGGCAGGTTTTACCGGCCCGGTTTTTTTAATGTTACTGCCGTTTCTTTTTTTCGGTTTTAAAAACGCAAAACTAAGACACGCATCATACTTATTCTCTTCTGTACTTCTAATCTGGCTTTTCTCTACACACATGATCCGGCACCTGGTTCCGTTCCTGCTGTTTCTTTTTATTCCTGTATCGCTTAGACTTTACCACCGCAGAAACTTAAGTACTTTACTGGCTCTACTTCTTGCACTAAACTTCTACTGGCTGTTGGTAATCTTTCAGACAAAATACCACGGGCTTAAAATTATTACCGGACAAATCAATACGGAAACTTACCTCTACATGGAGCATCCCGGGATTTACCGCACTCCTTCATATAAAGCTTACACATTTCTAAAATCAGCCTGTGCTGTAACCCCTGGCAAAGTATTACTGGCGGGGGAAACGCGTCAGTTTTACTGTGACGTACCTTCAATCTGCAGTTCTCCTTATGATAAGCCGTACTTATTTGAATTAATGGAACAATCGGCAGATTTAAAAGACATGGCGAATCGGTTTAAAACACAGAATATACGCTACATTCTTTTTAATAAACTTGAGTTTATACGCTTAACACCCGCCAGATTCCGGGAGAAGAAATACATCTCTGCTTTAAATAAATTTCTGGGTTCTTATACCGTCAAAATATACAACGATAACTTTGTTGATATTTACGAAATAAAGATGTAATATATTTCACTATGAAAAAAGCACTGAAAATCAGTGAATATTACCATCTTATAAACCACGGGCCCTGTGTAGTTGTCAGCAGCGGTTCAGTACCGAAAAATGAAATCAACGTTTCTTCCATAGCCTGGCTAACACCCTTAAATGATGACCCTGCCTTAGTGATTATCTGTGTTGCTTCTACACACTACACATCAAAACTTATTTCAAAATACAAAGAATTTGCAATAAACATTTTTGGGGGAAAACACCTTAAAACCATAAAAATCTGCGGTTCTGTTTCCGGCACAAAAGAAAACAAGTTTAAAAAGGCGGGAATCACTGCATTAAAAGGAAAGAAAACCAGCGTACCGGTAATTAAAGAAGCCCTGGCAACCATTGAGTGCGCATTATACAACAAAAAAGAATACGACGGCATAAATCTTTTTATCGGCAAAGTCCTGCACGCAGAAGTTGAAAAAGACCTTTATAAAAGTCATTTAAATACAGCAAAAGCACGAACCCCGCATCACTTAGGAAACGGTTTATTTGTAATAGACGGAAAAAATATTAAAATTTGAACATATATATTCATATAAATGCGCTTGACAATAATATCAAAAATAAATATCATATAGCGCACTGAAAATATCCCAGTTTTTCAAGCAAGTAATTAAATGAGAGCTCAATCAAAAACACCCTTATTTGATACCCTTCTTAACCACGCCAAACGCAAGGTTACATCTTTCCATACACCCGGCCATAAAAACGGCAACAGCATAGATAAAAGACTAAAATCCTTTACCGGCAGAAACGCCTATTATTTTGATGTTACTGTATTTCCGGAAGTAGATTCACTGCATGACCCTGTAGGCCCGATTAAAAAGGCTCAGGAACTTATGGCGCAAGCCTACGGTGTTTCTAATTCTTTCTTCCTGGTAAACGGCTCTTCCGTAGGCAATCTGGCCATGCTGTTATCTTCCTGCAATGCCACGGACTCTGTAATTCTTTCCAGAAACTGCCATAAATCAGCCTTATCCGGAATTATTCTTTCAGGCATTTGGCCTATATGGCTGCAACCAAAAATAGATAAAAACCTTGATATCATTCTTGATTCTTCTCCGGATCAGATAGAAGCCGCCTTAAAAGAATTTCCTGAAGCAAAAGCAGTATTTATAACCAGCCCCACCTATAACGGTATTGCCACGGACCTGGTAAAAATAGCTGAAATCTGCCACAAGCAGGGAAAAATTCTCTTAGTTGATGAAGCTCATGGCCCGCATTTAAAATTCCACAAAGACCTGCCTATTTCCGCCGTAGAAGCGGGCGCGGATTTATGCGTGCAGTCTACACACAAAATTCTTTCTGCTTTATCTCAGGGTTCCGTGCTGCATTTTAATTCCGAACTAGTAGAACTGGCACGCACTAAAAAAATTGTATCTATGCTTCAAACCACCAGCCCGAACTACCTTACTCTGGCCAGTATGGACCTGGCAAGAAAACAGGCCGTTGAAAGCGGCGAAAAAATGTTTAATAAAATTATCCATTGGGCCAACCAGGGCAGAGATAAAATCAACCAGCTGAATAATTTTTCCTGTTTTTCGCGCAACGATATAAAACTTCTGGGCTATGACCTGGATGTAACCAAAATTACCATAAATGTCACAAAAACCGGCCTTACCGGATACGAGATTGAAGATATTCTTGCAAAGGAGTACAATGTCCAGGTTGATTGTGCTGATATTTTTAACATGATAGCCATTACAGGCATAGGAACAGAGAAAAAGGATATATCTCAGCTTTATAAAGCACTGGAAGAAATTGACGTAAAATACCACGGAGAACAGAAAAACTGGGTTCTTGACCTGCCTTCTCTTTCAACGGAAATGGTTATGATGCCCCGTGATATTTTCTTCAGCTCCAACACAAAACGTGTACCATTAAAAAAGGCAGTAGGGCACATATCAGCCCAGACGCTGACACCCTACCCGCCGGGAATTCCGGTACTTATACCCGGAGAGAGGATAACCAAAGAAATTTGCGAGTATCTGATTGATTTGTCTGAAAAAGATATCAGAGTAAGCGGGCAGGAAACAGACTTTTTAAAAACCATCAAAGTTGTAACTATGTAAATTACTTGAAACGGAGAGGTATACAATGGCTAAGAAAAAAGCGAAAAAAGCAACAAAAATCACAAAAGCGGCAAAAGTGAAAAAAGTTTTAAAACCAAAAAAAGCACCAAAAGTTAAAAAAGCATTGAAAACGAAAGAAAGAAAAGATTCTTTACACATCAACAAGACTCAGCTTAAAGAACTTAAAGCAGTACTTTCTGAAAAAAGGGAAGACCTGCTTAAAATTGTATCCCGCAAAAAACATGAAGATATGCCGGATAATGAAATTGGCGATGAAGTAGACAGCGCCACTCAATCCGTAGAAAAAGAAATACTTTTTGAACTTACCAATAATGAAAAAGTAATGCTTGATGCTATTGAAGCCGCTCTTAGAAAGATTGAAAAAGAAAGTTTTGGCGCTTGCGAATCCTGCGCCGGAGTAATCACTTTCAATCGTTTGAAAGCTATGCCTTGGGTAAGATACTGCATAGGTTGTCAGAAAAAGTACGAAACGCCCGAATAATAGTTTTCTAATCACATGTCCTTTCTTAATAAACCCGCATTAAAAAAACTTAAATGTTTAGAAAGTTACATTTCTAAATTTAATAAGGCCGTTATTGCCTATTCCGGCGGAGTTGACAGCAGCCTGCTGCTTAAACTATCCTGCGATGTGTTAGGTAAACAAAACGTCCTTGCCGTAACCGCTTTTTCTGAAACCTATCCGCAAAAAGACAAAGAACAAGCCCTCAGTTTTATAAGAAAATATTCCGTCAATGCCATCACTATAAACACGCTTGAACTTCAAAACCCTGAATTTAATAAAAACCCGAAAAACAGATGTTACCACTGTAAACACGAGTTGTTTGCCAAAATTACTGCCATTGCTAAGAAGCACAACATACCGGTAATCTTTGACGGGTCTAATTATGATGATTTGTCAGATTTCAGGCCCGGCAGAAAAGCAGTAAAACAGTTTAAAGTAAAAAGCCCGTTGCTTGAAAACAAAATCACCAAACAGGAAGTACGCGAAATTTCCAGACACCTAAGACTGCCTACGTGGAACAAACCGCAAATGGCCTGCCTGGCATCAAGAATTCCTTATGGAACAAGAATAACCACAAACAGCCTTACGAAAATTGATAAAGCAGAAAACTATCTGCGCGGCCTGGGATTTTACAATGTGCGGGTACGCCACTACGGAGAAATAGCAAGAATAGAAGTTTCAAAAGAACAAATAAACAAGCTGTTTCATACTAACACTTCAGAAAAAATACTGCGCAAATTTAAAACATTGGGCTATAAATACATTACCATTGACCTTGAAGGCTACCGCACCGGCAGTATGAACCTATGACACCTTCCTCAAAAAACAAAAAAAACTTAAAAGTTGCAGTGGCCATGTCCGGCGGAGTAGATTCTTCGGTAGCGGCAGTTTTGCTTAAACAGCAGGGTTATGACATTGCAGGCATTACTATGCGCATCTGGCCCTGTGAAGAAAAAACAGAAACTAATAGTAAGCTCTGCTGCTCGCTTGATGATGTGTTAGATGCCAAAAAAGTTGCAGGCAAACTGAACATTCCACATTACACCATAGATTTTAGAGATGAATTTAATAAAAATGTTATAAAACCTTTCTGTGAAAGTTACCTAAAAGGCCTCACACCAAACCCCTGCATAATTTGTAACCGGCAGATAAAGTTCAGAATTTTACTTGAAAAAGCTCTTGCTATGGGGTTTGACTATCTTTCTACCGGCCATTATGCTGTTATCAAACACGGCGCCAAAACCAAACACTACAGCTTATGTAAAGGTAAAGATGACAATAATGACCAGTCTTACTGGCTTTACTCAATAAAAAAAGAAAATCTAAGCAGAATTTTAATGCCTCTTGGCGGTTATACAAAAGCTGAAGTAAGAGCATTAGCTGATAAAGCCGTTTTATCTGTAGCCCAGAAACCCAAAAGCCAGGAAATCTGTTTTATACACGATAAAAGTTACCGGGATTTCATAAAAAAGCACGGTATAACTTCCAAAAAAGGTGAAATACTTGACCTTTCCGGTAAAAAACTTGGTACTCATAACGGAATATTTAATTTTACTATCGGGCAAAGAAGCGGGCTGGGTATTTCGCTTGGCAAGCGGGCCTACGTTGTAAAACTTCTTCCAAAAACCAATACTGTAGTTCTGGGAAATGAACAGGATTTGTACAGCAAGGAACTTCTTGCCGGCGATATTAACTGGCTTATTCCTGAAACCGATATTAGATTTCCGTTAAAAGCAAAAATCAAAATACGCTATAAACACAAAGAAGCTAATGCGCAAATATTTCAATTAAAGCCGGAAATTTGTAAAATAGTATTTGATGAGCCCCAGCGCGCAATAACACCCGGCCAAAGTATAGTGTTTTATAAAGCAAACACCGTTCTTGGTGGAGGAACTATTCTTTGAAACGGTAATCAGGGAAATTTAACATGATAGCAATAATAGATTATGGTGTAGGAAATCTGCGCAGTATAACCAAATCGGTAGAAATACTCGGCGGTAATCCTGTGGTAACAACGGATATGTCCATTGTAGCTAAAGCCGACGGCATTATTCTGCCGGGTGTGGGTGCATTTAAACCCGCTATTAAGATGCTAAAAGAAAGCGGATTGCTTGAAACAATTAAACAGTCTGTTTCTGCCGGTAAGCCGGTGCTGGGTATTTGCCTGGGTATGCAGTTATTCTTTTCACAAAGTTCTGAAGGCGGGAAAACAAAAGGCATGTGCCTTATAGATGGCACTGTAGAAAAACTCTCAGCTAAGGTAAAACTGCCGCAAATGGGTTGGAATGAAGTAAAATTTCAAATCTCAAATATTCCACCTCTCAAGAAAGATCCCGCCTACTTATGCAAGACGGAAAAATCTCAAACATTTAAAAACGTTAAAAACAATTCATATTTCTATTTTGTGCATTCCTATTACTGTAAACCAAAAAATAAAAAGACAGTCACAGCCACAACAAATTATGGCATTACGTTTCCATCTATTGTTCAAAAAAACAACATTATCGGCATGCAGTTTCACCCGGAAAAAAGCTCTCAGCAAGGTTTAAAACTACTGGCTAATTTCGTTCAACTTACTAAATAATTATGCTAACTAAAAGAATTATACCATGTCTTGATGTAAAAAACGGCCGAGTTGTAAAAGGTATTCATTTTCAAAACCTGCGTGATGCCGGTGACCCCGTAGAAACAGCAAAACAATACAGCAAAAACGGCGCAGATGAACTGGTATTTTTAGATATCACGGCGACTATTGAAGAAAGAAAAACCACATTTGAGGTGGTAAGAAAAACCGCAGAAAACGTTTTTATTCCGTTAACAGTAGGCGGGGGAATAAAAATACTTTCAGATATCAGCAATCTGCTTAATGCCGGTGCAGATAAAATATCTATTAATACATCAGCCGTTAAAACGCCAAATCTTATAAAAGAATCTTCAGATAAGTTCGGTTCGCAATGTATTGTGGTTGCCATAGATGCCAAAAAGGTGGCAAATAAAAAATGGGAAGTATTTATAAATGCAGGCTCTACACCAACGGGTATAGATGCCGTTTCCTGGGCAAGGAAGGTACAAAAGCTCGGTGCAGGTGAAATTCTGCTTACCAGCATTGATGCAGACGGTACCAAAAACGGCTATGACATTGAATTAACAAAAACTATCAGCGAATCTATAAACATACCGGTTATTGCTTCCGGCGGAGCAGGGGAACCCAAACACCTATACGATGTATTAACTAAAGGTAAAGCAGATGCCGCCCTGGCTGCCAGCATATTCCACTACGATGAATACCCAATCTATAAAGTAAAAGCTTACCTCAAATCCAAAAAACTCCCCATAAGGGTTTAAATACCAAACTGTTTTGTAGTACTTTTAATATACATAAATCAGAATTTCAAAAAGTAAAGATTGTTGTAGAAAAGATTAATTCGTCGTTATGAGGTAAAATAATGAAAAATAGAGTAATAATATTTTTATTAATTTCAATATTTTCTACTAATATTCTATTTTGTCAACAACCCACAAACAAATCTATCAATAATTCCGCGATGGCTGTTTTCAGCGAAAGTAATTCCAAACCCTCACTGAGTTCATTGGAAAATATTATAAAAAACGATTCGGATGATGAGGCTAGGGCTAATGCAGTAGGGGCATTAGGAAAGCTAAAAATTCCAGAATCTGTAGAATTTTTACTAGAAACAACAAATGATCCAAGTCCACGTGTAGCTATTGAAAGCATTATAGCTTTGAGTGAGTTCTGTGATAATATTCAGTATAAAGAAAAAATTATATCGTTTCTTGAAATAAAAGAAACCACAAGAATAGGATTTAGGGAGAGTTTAGCTATTGCTTATGTGTTTTGTAAGTTTGGGTACAATTACAATTATAACATTAATTGGTTATCACTGTTCATAGAAAATCCTGTTAAAATGTATGTATCAAGAGATAGCGCATACTATTTAGGTAAATTAGGTGATGTTTCGGTTATTGATGTGTTAATAAAGTCTATAGAAAAAAATGAAAAAACAGTTAATAACGCAAGTTATTCAGAAGAAGTATTCAATGCATTGGTAGATATTGTGTTAAATAGTGATAAAAATTATAAAATTGTAGAGAAAAAGATGAAGCAAGAAAAAGGAATTGCAAAAAAATATTTAAAAGAAGTAATTGAATATGCTGATAACATAAAAATACACGGGCGTTAAATATGCTATTGGAACAATCCTAGTTTAAAAACCCAACCTTAGTAGTAGTCCTCCTTCGCTAGAATAACCTTTAATAGGCATGGCTATTCGCCATTTTAAAATTATAGCTTCGGAAGGACTTTCAATAAAGTATTTAATGGTAGTAGAAATGTTGTTTTTGAAAGGATTGAAAACAAATAAAATCGGGGTTAATCCAGAATAGAAATTTTTAAGGTTGGTTTTTTGATTTTTTCAAATTTTACTTTCACTTCTTTAAATAACTTCCTAAAAGACTCATCCGCATAATCTGTACAGGTAACAAATCTGGCAACCTTTGCATTTACTATCATCTTGGCGCATAAATTGCACGGGGAATGGGTACAGTACAAGGTAGCATTTTCTATGCTTATACCGTGCAGACCAGCCTGAATAATAGCGTTTTGTTCTGCGTGTACAGCCCTGCAAATTTCATGGCGGGTACCTGAAGGGATATTTAGTTTTTCTCTTAAACAGCCTAGTTTTAAACAATCCTGCGTGCCTGACGGAGCACCATTATAACCGGTAGTAAGTATTTTTTTATCACGGACAATCACTGCCCCTACATGATGCCTTCTGCAGGTAGATCTTTCCGCAACTAAAAAAGCCATTTTTAAAAAATATTCGTCCCAATCTGGCCTTACCATTATATCCTCCGGTTATATTTTCAGTGATTTTTTAATATTTTTATGTAAATCAGCTAACGAAGTGCCGTTTATTATTCTTATATCAGCTTCTTTCATACATTTCAATAACTGCTGACTGGTAGGATTTGAAGAATATTCCTTTTTCTCTTTTTTTATAAAATCCTTTAGAGTTACCGCATCACCTATTCTATTGCGTTTTACTGCTCTTTCAAACCTTACTTCAATGGGGGCATCTACAGCTATCAGCTTAAACCCCGGGATTTTTCTTAATTCCTTAATTTCACTTACGTTTCTTATACTGTCTACTATGGATTTGCTCTTTAATTTAGGTTTTACCTTTATGGCCAAAGCGTTAGGACCGAACTTTTTTCGCATACCATTACCGAATTTAATCAGATTATCACGGGTAGGCTCAATACCAAGAACAGCCATTTCTTCACGCAATACATCTGATAAAGAAAAGTAGGAAAAACCCTTTTTTTGCAAATATTTTGCTGCTTCACCTTTTCCAGCCGCATTGGTACCTGTTAAACCAAAAATTTTCATGTTTTTCATAAATTTGTCCTTAATGATACAAAAAAAATGGCTTAAAAACAACATTTTTTGGCTGAAAATGGGCTGTTTGATTTTCTAACGGAAATTTGATATAATTTACCAATGATTAAGGATAATCTTGACGGATTATTTGAAAAAATTGAAAAATCTGCCAAAAAATCAGGCAGAACAGGCAAAGATATATCTCTTGTGGCGGTTACAAAAACCGTTTCAATTGAAAAAATAATACAGGTCATTGATTTGGGCGTTAAATCCATTGGTGAGAATAAAATTCAGGAAGCAACGGGTAAATTTACTGCCTTGCAAACGGAAGCTAAAAACCAGTGCCTCCCGCCAGCTTTAGAATGGCACCTGATAGGCCACCTGCAAACAAACAAAGCTAAATATGCAGTAAAAATGTTTGATTTTATACAGTCCGTAGACAGTCTCCGCCTTGCTGAAGAGATTGATAACCAGGCCGCCAAACTGGGAAAAACCCAAAATTGCCTGGCAGAAGTTAAAGTATCGCTTGAACCTACAAAGTTCGGGTTAGCTGACACAGAAATAACAGCTTTTTTTGAGAATTGTAGACAATACAAAAATATAACTTTCTGCGGAATCATGGCTATGGCGCCTTTTTTTGAAGATCAGGAAAATGCCAGGCCCTACTTTGCAAAAGCAAGAAACATACTTGAAACTATAAAGAAACATTTGCCGGAACCGTACCAGTCAAACCCGGTGCTTTCAATGGGCATGTCAAATGACTTTGAAACTGCCATTGAAGAAGGGGCCAACATGGTAAGAGTGGGTTCGGCTATTTTCAGAGATAATTAACTTGAAAAAAAACAATATACTATTTCTTGGTTCAGGAAACATAGCAGAGGCTGTAATATCAGGGCTTATTAAAACTGACAGTTCTTTCAAAAACAGGATTTATTGTGCCGATATAAAAAAAGAAAGACTGTCTTTGCTTTCAAAAAAATACGGCATAAAAACATCTACTGCAAATACTGAGTTTTTAAAATCCAGCAACATTGTGTTTCTTTCAGTAAAACCCCAGCAGATTGAAGACCTGCTCTGTGAAATTTCAGGCAGGCTAAACAAAAGCCAGTTAGTTGTCTCTGTTGCCGCCGGTATCACCACGGCATTCATAGAAAAATACCTGGGCAGAATACCTGTTATACGCACCATGCCCAACACGCCTCTTTTTGTCAGCGAAGGCATGGTAGCAATATGCAAGGGTAAATATGCCGGCAATAATCATCAGAAAACTATACAGGACATTTTCAAACTTCTGGGCAAAACTATTCTTTTAAAAGAAACCCGGTTTGACGCAGTTACAGCAATCTCCGGGTCCGGCCCTGCATACTTATTTTACCTTGCAGAAGCTATGCAAAAAGCCGGAATTCAACTTGGTTTTAAAGAAAAAGAAGCAGGCATACTTGCTGCGCAGACTCTATACGGCGCAGGCAAGCTTTTGATAAATTCCACAGACAGCCCTGCAGTACTCCGGCAGAAAGTAACGTCTCCCGGCGGAACAACCGAACAGGCTGTTAAACACTTTGAAAACAGAAAATTAGCTGAAATAATTATCTCTGCGATAAAACTTGCAAAGCAAAGATCCTGCGAGTTGAAGAGATAACTTAACCCATTTAACCGGGTTAAAGGCAACCATAGGGGGTATACCCGCAATGATAATCAAGGTCCGCGTGATACCAAATTCCAAGAAAACGGAAATTGTATCTCGCCTTGGTTCCATCCTCAGAGTAAAAGTATCCGCACCGGCAGTAGATGAAAAAGCAAACAAAATGCTATTGAAGTTTCTGGCAGAGTTTTTTGAAGTGAAACAGTCAAAAGTATTTTTAAGGCGCGGCCACCGTGGCAGAGAAAAAATAATCGAACTTGAAGGGAAAACCGAAGAAGAACTCCACCAGGTATTAGAAACAATCCCTTAACACAACAAATCCATGAAAAACATCAGGCCTTTATACTGGAAAAACCATAAAGCTTATATAATGAACCAGTTGCTTTTGCCGGACAAGGTTGTTTTTAATCCTGCAACTAACCATATCCAGGTAGCTAAAGCTATAAAAGACATGGTAATCCGCGGAGCACCGGCCATAGGCATCATAGCCGCTTTCGGAATGGCGCTGGCAAGCAAAGAAAAAAAGTTTAAGACTGTTGACGAACTTTTAACATACGTAAAAAAGGCCGGAGATCATTTAGTAAAATCCAGGCCTACGGCAGTAAATCTTTTCTGGGCCGTACAGAGAATGATGAACAGGCTTGTACAATTTTCTATTGATAGCGAAGAATTCGGAAACGAACAAAAACAAATAAAATTTGTTCAAGACAAAATCGAAAAAGAAGCGCTGAATGTATGGGAAGAAGACGTAGAAATGAACAGAAAAATCAGCAAATTCGGCGCCAGCTTGATAGAAAAAAACAGCAAAATAATTACCCACTGTAATGCCGGCGCATTAGCCACAGGCGGCATAGGAACTGCACTCGGCGTAATTACCGAAGCACACAAGCAGGGAAAGGTGCAAATGGTTTATGCCGATGAAACAAGGCCTTATCTGCAGGGAGCACGCTTAACAGCCTGGGAATTAAAACAAATGCATGTGCCTGTAACCCTTATCACGGACAATATGGCAGGCTATATAATGAATACAGAAAATGTCAGAGCCATCATTGTTGGGGCTGACAGAATTACCAAAAACGGCGATACAGCAAACAAAATAGGAACCTATTCACTAGCTATACTTGCCCGTTTCCATAATATACCTTTTTATGTGGCAGCGCCAACATCTACCATAGATCTAAACAAAAAAACCGGAAAAGAAATACCTATTGAAGAGCGTTCTTCCGAAGAAGTAACTACTATTGCAAAAAAAAGAATGGCTCCTAAAAATGTCCTGGCGCGCCATCCTGCCTTTGATGTAACACCTGCTGAACTGATAAAATCAATTATTACTGAAAAAGGTGTTTTTACATACCCTTACAATTTCTAACTTATGGGGCCATAGCTCAACTGGGAGAGCGCTGCGTTCGCAACGCAGAGGCTGAGGGTTCAAATCCCTTTGGCTCCATTTACTTTTGAACATACAAAGGATTTGAAGCCGACTTTTTAAAATATTTTTATGCAAAAAATACTTTTTGATAAACTTCTGAAAAACAACAGGGAAAACCAGCTGATTTTTCCTGAAGATAGATTACTTGCAGCAGTATCCTGCGGGCCGGATTCTATCTGTATGCTAAATTTACTGCTTATTCTGCAAAAAAAAATGTGTTTTGAACTTGGCGTAGCATATATAAACCATAATTTGCGGCCAAAGGAAGTAAAAAAAGAAACTGCATTTATTTTAAAAACCGCAAAAGACTTAAAACTTCAGGTGTTTATTGAAAACATTAAAATACCAAAAACAAAAATGGGTATAGAAGCTCAAGCCCGCCAGGCCAGGTATTCTGCTTTAACAGAAATCGCCAAAAAACACGGTTTTAACAAAATCGCTACAGGGCATACCCTTGACGACCAGACTGAAACCATTATTCTTAATCTGCTAAGATCCACCTGCGAAGAGGGAATTACAGCAATTCCGGTTAAAAGAAACATTTCAGGCACAAAAATCGAAATAATCCGGCCAATTCTTAATATCAGCAAGCCTGAAATCAATAGATTTCTAAAAAACCACAAAATCTCTTTCTGCATTGACACATCCAATAAAAAAAATATTCATACGAGAAACATAGTAAGAAACAAAATAACACCATTACTAAAAAAAATAAACCCGAATATATCCGCCCATTTGGTAAGCCTATGCAAATGGTCAGCTGTCAAAGAACAACACTTTCAGAACATCCTATTATCTATTTTAAATAAAATAATCATTAAAAAGACATCATCCGTAGACCTTGATTTATATGATTTTTTAAAGTATAATTCATACTTGCAATGGAAGATAGTAAAATACATTCTTCTCTATTTAGGGATTAGAGATTCCTCAAAATACACCGAAAATGTTTTTGCCTTCCTTTCATCAAACAAACAGTCAGCATTAATAAACAATATTACCGTCATAAAACGTAAAAATAAAATAACATTCCACTTGAAAAGGCCGATAAAAAATGAAAAAAACTAATACAAAAGGTATCTTTATATGGGCACTGGTATTTCTTGGCGTTATAACCGTCATGAAACTCATCAGTGATGTACAACCAAAAGAGGAAATGGCATATTCAAATTTTAAAGCCAAAATAAAAGCAGACAAAGTAAAAGAAATTAGAATCAAAACCGAAACCATTACCGGCACTTATACATCAGATGATGATAAGGATGTAATTTTTGAAACCATAAAAGTAACGGATTCTAAACTCACCGAAGACCTGGAAGCACATAACGTAAAATATTCCGGAGAAAGCGAACACAGCCTGCTTACCGCCATAGTTGCAAACATCGGCTGGATACTGCTTTTTTTCTTAGTCTGGTATTTTATGATGAGACAGATGCAGGGCGGAGGAAAACAGGTTTTTGCATTTGGAAAAAGCAAAGCAAAACTTCAGGGAGTCAAAAAAACTAAAATAACATTTGCCGATGTAGCCGGTTGTACTGAAGCCAAAGAAGAACTTCAGGAAATCATTGAATTTTTAAAAGATCCGGCAAAATTTCAGAAACTTGGCGGGAAAATACCTAAAGGGGTAATTCTTTACGGCGCACCCGGCACAGGAAAAACCCTGCTGGCTAAAGCTGTTGCAGGAGAAGCGGGCGTGCCTTTCTTCTCTTCCAGCGGCAGTGAATTCGTAGAAATGTTTGTTGGTGTAGGCGCAAGCCGTGTACGCGATTTATTTGACCAGGGCAGAAAAAGCGCGCCTTGCCTGCTTTTCATTGATGAGCTTGACGCTGTAGGCAGGCACAGATTTGCCGGCATTGGCGGCGGCCACGATGAAAGAGAGCAGACTCTTAACCAGTTGCTTGTAGAAATGGACGGATTTGATACCAGAGAAGGTGTCATTCTTATAGCCGCAACCAACCGCCCGGATGTACTGGACCCGGCGTTAATGAGACCGGGAAGGTTTGACAGGCACGTTGTTGTACCATCGCCGGATCTTAAAGGCAGAGAAGAAATATTAAGAGTTCATGCAAAAGATATAAAACTTGCTCCTGAAATTGATTTTAATGTAATAGCCAGAAGAACACCCGGCTTTGTAGGCGCTGATTTGGCAAATCTTGTTAACGAAGGCGCTCTTTTAGCAGCAAGAAGAAATAAAACCGCAGTTGAAATGTCCGAACTTGAAGAAGCCATTGACAGAGTTATAGCCGGGCCGGAAAGAAAATCCAGAATGATTTCCGAAAAAGAAAAAAAGATCGTTGCTTTTCACGAAGCAGGTCATGCCCTGGTAGCAAGACTGATACCCGAATCAGACCCTGTACATAAAATTTCCATAATTCCCAGAGGCCCTGCCCTGGGTTATACACTTCAGCTTCCAACAGAAGATAGGTTTATAACAACCAGAACTGAAATAACAAGCCGTATTACCGCAATTTTAGGCGGAAGAATTGCTGAAATAATAATTTTCAATGAAATAACCACCGGTTCACAGAATGACCTCATAAAAGCAACTGAAATAGCGCAAAAAATGGTCTGCGAATACGGTATGAGCACAAAGTTGGGGCCCATATCTTTACGTAAACGTGAAGAAGAAACATTTTTGGGCCGCGATCTTGTTCAAAGAGACAGACAGCATTCGGATAACACAGCACAAATCATTGACGAAGAAGTAAAAGATATAATCGAAACAGCTGAAAAACGCGCTAAAATGCTTATTGAACAAAATATTGATAAACTAAAACTTCTGGCTGAGAAACTTATTGAAAAAGAAGTTATTGATGCCGATGAAATTGAAGCTATCATAAAGGGCGAAACAACAAAACAAAATGCAGAAATCCCCGGGCAATATGCAAACTAATATTGACAAAGAACGCCTTTCAAAAGCTATAAGAGAACTTTTGATTTCTGTCGGTGAAAACCCTGACAGGGAAGGCTTAAAGGGTACTCCCAGAAGAGTTGCGGATTACTACGAAGAAGCTTTAAGCGGTAACAAATTAAAAGAAGAAGATGTTCTTTCAATCTACTATCAAGAAGAACAATATGACGAAATAGTACTGCTAAAAAACATCCCTTTTTATTCCATCTGTGAACACCACCTGGTCCCTTTCTACGGAAAGATACATATTGCCTACATCCCGCACAAAAAAAGATTGCTCGGTATTTCCAAACTGGCCCGCCTGGTTGAAATGTATTCCAAAAGGCTGCAGCTTCAGGAAAGAATTGTAAAACATATAGCAGATGCAATAATGAAACATGTAAAACCTATAGGTGTAATTGTAATTGCCGAAGCCGAACACTTATGCCTTTCTATGAGAGGCGTAAAAAAACCGGGCACCATTGTAGTTACATCCGCCGTAAGAGGAACTTTCTTAAAAGACGCAAGAACCCGCTCGGAAGCTTTGAGCTTAATAAAAAATTAACAATGAACTTTGACATTTTGCTTAAATCCAAAAAACCTCTGATAATGGGAATTTTAAACGTTACACCTGATTCATTTTACGACGGTGGAATAAATTATTCTGCCGACAAGGCATTATTGCGAATAGAAGAAATGATTTCCCAGGGTGCTGATATTATTGATGTCGGAGGGGAATCCACAAGACCCGGGGCTGAACCTGTAACCGAGGATGAAGAAATAAAAAGAGTAATTCCGGTTATAACTCAGGCTGCCAAACGCTTTAAAAACATTATTATATCTGTTGATACATACAAGGCTTCTGTTGCGCGGACAGCTATTAAGGCAGGAGCAAAAATAGTAAATGATATTTCTGCCATGAATTTTGACCCGCAGATGGCAGAAGTAATTGCGTCAGAAAATGCTCACGTAATTTTAATGCATATCAAGGGGACACCAAAAGATATGCAGAAAAATCCGGTTTACAAAAACACAGTAAAACAAATTTACTCTTATCTGAAAAACCGGACAGATTATGCAAGAAAAAACGGGATTAAAGAAAATAAAATTCTCCTGGACCCAGGTATTGGATTTGGCAAAAAAGCAAAACATAATATAGACGTTCTTTCGAATATAAGCAGTTTTGTTTCATTGAATAAGCCGCTTGTTCTTGGAATTTCAAGAAAATCTTTTATAGGAAAACTGCTAGGCAGCGAGAAAAACCCGATTCCTGCAAACCAAAGGCTTTCCGGCACTTTAGCCTGCACTGCCTGGGCTTATTTAAGCGGTGTTAAGATTTTCAGGACACACGATGTTTTAGAAACACGTCAGTTTTTAGATATGTTAAATTTAATTAGCAATAGAAAATAAAAATGAGCAACTCAATCATAAATTACTTCATAACTGTTTTAGACATTCTCGTAGTAGCCTGGATTTTCTACAAACTTATTCTGCTGATACGCGGAACCAGGGCAGTACAAATACTTTTAGGTATAATAATTTTGGCCTTGTTTACAATTTTTGTAGGCCAAATTGTTCACCTGAGAATGCTTAGCTGGATTCTTGAAAAATTCTGGACAATATCTCCGATAATTCTCGCTATTGTTTTTCAACCGGAATTAAGACAGGCACTGGCACAACTTGGCGGTGAACCTTTAAAAAGAATGTATATTAATTCAGAACTAAAAGCAATAAAAGAAATTGTTACAGCAACCTGTGAAATGTCTGAGAAAAAAACAGGAGCTTTAATCGCCATAGAACAGCAAATAGGGCTTAAAAATTATATGGAAACAGGCACTTTGATAAATGGGGAAATAAGCAAAGAACTATTATCCAGTATTTTCTATCCAAAATCAATTCTTCACGACGGTGCTGTGATTATTGAGGGTTCTAAAATTATGTCAGCCGGGTGCGTGTTTCCAGTAAGCGACAACATGGTTCTTTCAAAAATTATTGGTATAAGGCATCGCGCGGCTATAGGAATATCAGAAATTTCAGATGCCATAGTAATTGTAGTTTCTGAAGAAACCGGGCATATTTCAATAGCATGCGAGGGCCGTTTACAACAAAACATAGAACCCGGAGAATTACAAAAACAATTAAGCGATATTTATTTAAAAAAACTTAAAAAATCATTTGTACGAAAAAATGCTCAAGTCAAAACTAATTAGTAAACTTCTGGAAAAATTAGTACACAACCTGCAATTTAAATTAATTGCACTTGTACTTTCAATATTACTTTGGCTCTACATAAAATAAGAACATGGTAAAACTTGGCGTAAACATAGACCATATAGCAACATTAAGACAGGCCCGGAAAGACGGTTATCCGGAACCTGTTGTAGCCGCAGGCATTTGTGAAATTCATGGAGCAGACGGTATTACCGTACACCTGCGTGAAGACAGGCGTCATATCAATGACACGGATGTTTATCTTTTAAGAAAAATACTGAGAATTCCGCTTAATCTTGAAATGTCTATAGCCGATGAAATAGTAAGAGTTGCCCTATCCATTGTTCCTGACGAAGTATGTATTGTCCCGGAAAAACGCCAGGAATTAACCACAGAAGGCGGGCTTAACGTAATATCTCAAAAGTCGAAAATACAAAAAGTTGTTACCAAGCTGAAATCAAAAGGAATTGCCGTAAGCCTGTTTATAGACCCGGAACTTGAACAGGTAAAAGCATCCAAAGATGCTGGCGCGGATTCTATTGAGCTGCATACCGGCAGGTATGCGCAGATGAAAAAACAAAGCGACAAAAACCGTGAACTGGCCAAGCTTATCCAGGCAGGACACGCTGCATGCACGCTCAGGTTAACTTTAAATGCGGGTCATGGACTTGATTATACTAACGTTGTGCCCGTAGCAAAGATACCAAACATGAACGCTCTAAACATCGGTTTTTCCATTGTAGCAAGGTCGGTTTTCACCGGGCTTGGAAATGCAGTCAGTGAGATGAAAAAAACAATTTCAATCTAATTTAGAGAGGGCAATAAAATGCAATTGCAGAAAACGTATCACCCAAAAGCAAGCGAACTCACCAGGAAGTGGCACTTATTTGACGCAAACGGGAAAGTACTTGGCCGTATGTCTTCGGAAATCTCCCAGATACTACAGGGAAAACACAAGGCCTATTACACAAAAGGAGCGGATTGCGGGGATTTTGTAATAGTTATCAACGCAAGCAAGGTAAGAACCACAGGCAAAAAAGCTGAGCAGCTTATTTATTTCCGCTACACCGGCCATACCGGCGGTGACAAGTATAAATCTTATAAGGAAATTTTGGCTTCTAAACCGGAAGATATAATAATTTCTGCGGTCAGCGGAATGCTTCCGAAAAACAAAATGCGCGCAGTAATGTTAAAAAGATTAAAAATTTATGCAGGCGATACTCATCCGCATGCGGCACAGATATAATAAAAGGAGATAACAATGTCAGAAGAAACCAAGATTGTTCAGGAAACAAAAAGTTCAAGCGGGCCGGTTTGGACAACAGGTAAAAGAAAAACATCCATAGCAAGAGTGAGAATGCTTCCAGGTTCAGGCAAAATGTTGGTAAATTCTCTTGAGCTTGACAAGTATTTTAAGAGCCTTAAACCAAAAAGTGAAGTAGTTAAACCTATCCAGTTTATAGGCGAAGCTTCAAAATTTGACTATCATATCAATGTAAGAGGCGGCGGTTCTTCCGGCCAGTCAGAAGCCATAAAACTTGCCATTTCACGCGCCTTATGCACTATAGGTGAAACCGTAAAGAAAAAACTGAGAGACAACGGTTTTTTAACCCGTGACTCAAGAATAGTAGAACGTAAAAAACCCGGTCAACCGAAAGCAAGAAAGAAATTCCAGTGGACTAAGAGATAAATTCTATAAATTACGTACATTTAATAACAGGGAGTTGCAAAACTCCCTGTTATTCTTTAAAACATTATGAATATTGGAATAGATATTATTGAAGTAAAACGCATAGAAAAACTTATTAAGAATAAACGATTTCTTAATAAAATATTCACTCCGCAGGAAATCGCCTACTGTAAAAACAAAAAAAACTTTTCCCAGCATTACGCCGTAAGGTTTGCTGCTAAAGAAGCCGTATGGAAAGCGGCAGGGGAAAAATCCCTTGCACACCGGGATATAAGCATAAAAAATACCCAAAACGGCAAACCGGAAATCATCTTTCCAAAAAAATTCCTTAAACTCCAGAAAAAAATATCCATATCACTTTCTCATACCAAAGAATTCGCAGCAGCTGTAGCGGTTTGCCTGTAAACTAACTTGAAAATAACCCAAATATCTAAAAACCACATCCGGAAAATCATCTTAAAAAGACATTCCAAATCCAATAAAAGCAACTACGGCAGTATTCTTATTTTAGCCGGGTCAAAAAGCATGACCGGAGCAGGAGTATTGTGTGCCAATGCCTGCATAAAATCAGGTGCCGGTCTGGTAACGTTAGGTATTCCGGAAAGCCAGTACAATATTGTGTCTTTAAAAACATTTCCGGAAATAATGGTCCGCACTTTTAAAGAAACTTCCGCAGGCACATTAGACACGTCAGCTTTGCCGGCAATACTGGAATTTATCAAAAAAAGAAAAATAACCGCTTTAGTAATTGGCCCGGGATTAGGCATAAACAATAGAACCAAATCATTGGTAAAAACCCTGCTGAAAACTGTATCCATACCAGTTGTGCTTGATGCTGACGGGTTAAACTCAATAGTAGGGTTTTATGAATTACTAAAAAAAAGAACTTTCAATACCATCATCACACCTCATCCTGGAGAATTCAGCCGGCTAACAGGTTTTTCCGTGAAAGATATCCTTTCAAACCGCTTTACAACAGCCGTTAAATTTGCTAAAAATAACAACGTAATTTGTATTCTGAAAAACAACACAACAGTAGTCACCGATTCCGTTAAAATTTGTGAAAATACTACAGGAAACCCGGGTATGGCTGTCGGCGGAAGCGGAGACGTTTTGACTGGGATGATAGCAGCTCTCTTATTTCAGGTAAAAGGCAACACTCTGAAAGAAAAACTTTTAAATACAGGTATAGCGGGTGTTTACCTGCACGGTTTAGCCGGAGACCTGGCCGCAAAAGAAAAAACACAGATTTCAATGCTTCCGTCAGATATAATAGCTAATATACACAAAGCAATTAGGAAAACACTGCAATAATGAAAAACCTGGAAAAACTAATCATAGAAATCAGAAGGCATGTCCATCAACACCCGGAACTCGGGCATAAAGAATTTAAAACAACCGCTTATATAGCTTCAATTCTTAAAACCCATAATATTGCTTTTAAAACTTTAAAACCTACCGGCGTACTGGCCTGGCTGCCGGGCAAAACACCAAACAAAAAACCATCGAAATGCATAGCAATCAGAGCGGATATTGATGCACTTCCTGTGACAGAAAAAACCAACAAGCCATACAGTTCAAAACATCTCGGCATCATGCACGCCTGCGGACATGATAACCATTTAGCCATGGTTTTAGGCACTGCCCTTAATCTTGCGGGCAGAAGAAAGGACCTGGAAGAAAAAAACTGCTGTATCAAGTTTATTTTTCAACCTAACGAAGAATCAGCAGGGGGCGCTATAAAAGTTGTCCAGCAGGGCGCATTAATAAACCCAAAAGTAGACGCTATTTTCGGAATTCACGTAAGCCCGGGATTAGAATCAGGCCAGATTGGTTTTAAGTACGGCGAAATGATGGCGGCTCTTATAACTTTTGAAATAGAAATTTACGGCGGGGGCGGGCACACCGCATATCCGCACACAGGCAAAGACACCATACTTACCGCAAGCGAAATTGTTATTGCTTTAAAATCATATGTCTCCAAACATATAAACCCTGCAGAACCCGCTGTTATCAGCATTGGCACCATAAAAGGGGGCACCAGGTACAATGTTTTTGCTGACAGCATAAAAATGACCGGCACATTCAGAACCTTTAGCAACAATTTAATAAAACAAACTCCTAAAATATTCAACGAAATCATAACTTCCAAAACCAGAGAATTCGGCTTAAAACATAAGTTTTCCTATGAAATTAACGGACATCCTGTAATCAATACCGATTCTTTGGTAGATTCAGCTGTAAAATCATCACGGAAAGTTCTGGGAAAAGAAAAAGTAATAATACTTAAAAAACCATCCATGGGCGGGGAAGACTTTTCAGAATATCTCCGCACCACACCGGGCTGTTTTATGTACCTGGGCGCAAGTATAAAAGGAGTAGCAAAACCCTGGCATCACCCTGAATTTGATATTGATGAAAAAATACTTATCAAAGGCACAAATATATTAAGCCAAATCGTTTTAGATACAATCTAAGGAGGATTTAAAATGTTAGCATTAGTGATAGGTTTACTTTTTACTGCAACAGCCGCTTACGTAGGAATGAATTACTGCCTGCCGGAAATGATTACTTTTATAAAAGGCGCATTTCCTCTTATGTTTTTTTTCGGAGGATTGATAGCCGTGATAGCGGGTATAACATCGCTTAAAGAAGAATCTGAAGAAGACAAGAAAGAATAAATTCAACCTGCCTTGAAACTCAAACAATTAGGTGAATATAAGTTAATCGAAAGATTGCTTAAAAAACCTCAAAAACCTCTTTCCCTGCCGGGTATTAAAACACTTGTTCCTAACGGAGATGATGCCTCCGTACTGTCATTTTCAAAAAACAATCTTGTATTTACAACCGACTTGCTTTTTGAAAACGTTCATTTCAGCCTTGACTGGGATAAAGCACTTGGCGGCCGCAAAAAACTCTTTGAAGCTCTGGGCTATAAATCGCTTGCAATCAACGTAAGTGACTTATCTTCCATGGGCTGTAAGGATAAACCCATCTACTGCCTGATAGGTGTAGGCCTGCCTGAAAAAATAGATGTTAAAGATATTCTTCACCTTTATAACGGCTTATCAAAAGTATGTTCCAAATATGGAATTCAGATAATCGGCGGGGACACAAACTCTTCGGCTGTTCTTACCATAGCTGTAACCGTTATCGGCACAGTAAAGAAAAATAATATTACCAGAAGGTCAGGCGCAAAACCCGGAGATAAAATATACGTTACCGGGCCTCTGGGTGATTCCGCAGGAGGATTAGCAATCCTTCTTGGAAAAAATAAAAAGGCAAAACTACAACCGGAAATAAACAATTATCTTATAAACAGACATTTATATCCGCCGGTACTGATAAAAAACGCTCAAAAAATTGCATCCCGTGCCCATTGCATGATAGACTGTTCTGACGGACTGATAAACTCCATAAATTTAATCTGCTGGGCAAGTAAAACCGGAGCAATTATAGACACAACTAAAATCCCGCTGTCAAAACAACTCTCAGCATACTCCTTATTAACTAATACCTCTGCACTTGATTACGCGCTATACGGCGGGGAAGATTATGAACTAATCTTTACTTCCAATAAAACACTCAGCAACTATTTCTGCATAGGGGAAATAACCAAAAAAGGAATCAATTATCAAACGAATGGTAAAAACTTTGAAATCAAAAACAACAAAACATACCAGCACTTCAAGTAAAAAAGTTTTTTACACACTCAAGGCTGCCCAAACCATGCAAATAGGCAGAGAATTGGTAAAAAATCTTAAAAAGGGCGATATTATCTGCCTGTCCGGTGAATTAGGGGCCGGCAAAACTACTCTGGTAAAAGGAATTGCCCGAGGCCTAAAAATTGAAAATGATATATTAAGTCCTACTTTCGTGCTTGTACGGGAATATCCCATAAAAAATGATGCTAAGTTCTGCCACATAGACCTTTACAGAATTAATGAACCCCAGTTTTTTGATTCCGGTATGGAACAATACTTTACTGACAGCAATATCTGCGCGGTTGAATGGCCGGAAAGAATAAAAGGAATGATTCCGAAAAGACACATAAAAATAGAAATGAAAAGCACAAAAAACAATTCAAGAAAAATTGTAATCTCTTATAAGGGTTATAAACAATGATCTTTTCAATAGACACATCATCCAAATCCTTCAGCCTGGCATTAGCAAAAGAAAACGTGGAAATTGTAAAAGAAATTTTTATAAATGAAGACCACTGGCATTCCCACATGCTTATAACGCAAGTTGAACTAATGTTTAAAAATACACCCGTTGAAAAAATAACAAAAATTGCCTGTACAACCGGCCCGGGCAGTTTTACAGGCATACGCGTTGGCTTGTGTTTTGCAAGAACTATGGCCCAAATACACAAAATACCTATGGCCGGCATATCTACCCTTGATGTGCTTGCCCAGCAAAACGATAATAAGAACCCGCACGCAACGATCTGCCCTATCATCAACGCCCAGCAGGAAAACATTTATCTGTCAACCTATAAACACGAAAAAGGAAAAACCTTACAAACCAGCGGTTATTCAATTATTAATATAAATACGCTTAATAAATATCTTGATACAATAAAAGTAAACAAAAAAAATCTTATTTTCTGCCTGCACACCGAAACTATTAAACATAAGGACCTGATTTTAAAACAATTTCCTGATGGTTTAATTATTACAGATGAAAAAACTACTCTTCCGCGGGCATCCACCCTGGCTTTGCTAAGCACCTATTATAAAGGAAGCAGTTACCAGAAAGTTAAACCACTTTACATTCAGCCTCCGCGTATCCACCAAACACCCAAGAAGTAATTTTTCACTTTTCACCGCTTTTTTAACCAAAAACCGCTAAACGCTAAAACATACCACTAAAGTTGACTACTAAACACAAGATACTAAAACTTGGAAAAAGAATATTTTTTTACCCTATTGACACTTATTTGGTAAATGATGTATAATGATGGCAACTAATAGAACCAAAGAAAACAGGATGGTAAAATATGGAAGATAATAAAAATGGCACTATAGAGAAAGTCCCTGAAATAATGGATGTCCATCAATTGGCCCAATATTTAGGAATTGGAAAATCCAAGATATATAACTTAATCAGAACCAAAAAGATACCGGCATCCAGAATAGGAAGGCAGTACAGATTTTCAAAAGATGTAGTTGACCATTGGCTGAAAGAAAAAATCATCAGTTCCAGCCAGGAACCACAAATTAACCTTTTTGAAAAAGCGCATAAGGAGTAATGATGAAGACAGAACCTGAACCTGGCGGAAGTTCAGTTAAAAATATATGGTCTTTGAATTTTCAGGATTGGTTTTGGCAAGTTAGGCACAGAATAACCACACTTGAACAGCTCGAAAAAATTGTAAACCTCACCGTTGAAGAAAAACGGGCGGTAGCCTTTTCAGGCAAAATGTTCAAAATGGCCATTACCCCGTACTTTGCTTCTCTTATGAGCAAAGATGATTCGAATTGTCCGATAAGAAAACAATGCATTCCTTCCTTACAGGAATTTAAAACAAACCTAAATGAGCTTAGCGACCCCTGCGGGGAAGAAGAAACCAGCCCTGTTGCCGGTCTTGTACACAGATATCCGGACCGCGTATTACTGCTTATCACAGATGCCTGTGCCATGTACTGCAGGCACTGCACCAGAAGGCGCATTGTGGGTTCCAGTGAAACCAGAATGTCTATGGCAAATTTTCATCTTGCCGTAAAGTATATTAAAGAACACAAGGAAATCCGTGATGTGTTAATATCCGGCGGAGATCCTCTGCTTCTTTCAGATGAAAAACTTGATTATTATCTTAAAACGCTCAGATCCATAGAAAATATTGAGATCATCCGCATCGGAACCAGGGTACCTGTGGTGCTTCCGCAAAGAATTACTGAAAAACTATGCCTGACACTGAAAAAATACCATCCTCTATTTATGAGCATTCATTTTAATCACCCTAATGAGATCACGGAAGAAACACGCAAGGCCTGTGACATGCTTTCAGATTCCGGAATACCGCTGGGTTCGCAATCTGTTCTGCTTAAAGGCATCAACGATAAACCCCAAACCATGACACAACTAATGCAGGAACTGCTGAAAATGCGCGTAAGACCTTATTATATTTATCAGTGTGACCTTGCAAAAGGAACCTCACATTTCAGAACCACCGTCGCCACAGGCATAAAGATCATTGAAGGTTTGAGAGGCCACACAACTGGTTATGCCGTACCAACATACGTTATTGATGCACCAAGCGGCGGCGGAAAAGTACCCGTAGGGCCGGAATACGTTATTTCAAAATCAAAAAGCGGCGTTATTATAAGAAATTATGAACGAAAATTGTTTGTTTATCCTGAAAACGGCAAGCCGTTTACTGCAGAAGAAGTAGAGAAGGCAAGCAAGCAGTATTCGTTGACAAAAAAGCAGTAAGTCAGTTTTTTAAGTCATATTTTTGCAAATTTTATTATAAAGGAGGTGATTTTCAATGGCAGAGAAAGTACAAGCAGTAGGCGTAAAAAAGGAAGACGGTTTCCTGTATTTCGTTGACAAAAACGGAGACGTTTCCCGCGCAAAAATGGCAAGAGGTGGAAAAAAAGGTGGCAAACCTCAGAAGGTAGCCAAAGTAGGCGTGAAGAAAGCAAAAGGGTATCTGTATTTCATTGATAAGAAAGGTGATATTGCAAGAGCTAAAATGGTTCGCAGATAATAACTTACTTATCATAATACCTCAAAAAAAAGAGTCCTTATTTATCTTCAAAGATTATGAGGGCTCTTTTTTTATACTGTTGCATTCAATTTCTTCGGTTTATTGATTTATTTTATTTGATTTTTTGCTGGAAAAAATATAAAATATCCTATGTTTTTATGTATGTAATTCAATGACGGAAATATTAATCTAAAAGGCCCAAAAAAATGAATTTAACAGAAAAAATTTTATTAAACCATTTAACCTATAAAAAACAGCCCTTAACTGCCGGCGAAAAAATATCCATTAACATAGATCAAACCCTAACCCAGGACGCCACGGGCACGCTGGTATACTTACAGCTGGAAGCCCTTGGCATAAGTAAAATCAAAACAAAATTATCCGTTTCCTATGTAGACCATAACACACTGCAGACCGGCTTTGAAAATTCCGATGATCACAGATACCTGGCTTCAGTAGCAAAAAAATACGGCATCATTTTTTCGCCTCCCGGTAATGGTATCTGCCACCAGCTCCACCTGGAAAATTTTGCCAGACCCGGAGAAACCTTGCTTGGCTCAGACAGCCATACACCTACTTCAAGCGCCATGGGCATGATAGCCATTGGTGCCGGCGGGCTGGATATTGCCTGCGCTATAGCGGGTGAACCTTACTTTATTACCATGCCTCAGGTAGTAAATGTAGTCCTTACAGGCAGACTTAAGCCCTGGGTAAGCGCAAAAGATATTATCCTCGAACTTCTTAGAAAATTCACCGTAAAAGGCGGCACCAATAAAGTTTATGAATATACCGGCGATGCTTTGAAATATTTATCCGTGCCCCAACGCGCCACTATTACCAATATGGGTGCAGAACTGGGCCTGACCACATCAATATTTCCTTCAGATAACGTAACCCGTGGCTTTTTAGCTTCCCAGGGCAGGGCCAAAGACTGGAAAGAATTAAAACCGGATTTTGACGCAGAATACAGCGGGGTTGTTGAAATAGATTTATCAAAACTTGAACCTATGATTGCCTGCCCTCACAATCCGGATAATGTAAAAAAAGTATCCGAGCTTAAAGGCACAAAGGTGCATCAGGTTTGCATAGGTTCCTGCACCAATTCCAGTTACCGCGACCTGCTGATTGTTGCCTCAGTGCTTAAAAACAAAAAAATTAATACCGACGTGGATTTTATTATTTCACCCGGCTCAAAACAGGTAATGGCCCAGCTGGCAAAATCCGGCGCGCTGGAAACTTTGGTAAAATCACGCGCCAGAATACTTGAATCCACCTGCGGCCCTTGCATAGGCATGGGCAGTGCACCTAATTCCCAGGGCGTGTCGCTGCGTACTTTTAACAGAAACTTTGCCGGCAGAAGCGGCACAAAAAGTGCGTTTGTGTATCTTTGCAGCCCGGAAACGGCAATAGCGGCCGCTATTGCCGGTGAAATAACTGACCCGCGCAAACTGGGGAAATTGCCCGCACTTTCTATTCCTAAAATATTTGATTATAAACCCAACTTTGTATTTCCAAAGAAGAATGATTCAAAAACAGAAATTGAAAGAGGGCCTAACATAAAACCACTACCGGAATTTACACCGCTGCATCAGGAAATCAACTGTTCGGTAGTTATAAAACTTAAAGATAATATCTCTACCGACGACATTCTGCCGGCAGGTGCTAAAATACTGCCGCTACGGTCAAATATCCCAGCCATATCGGAATATACACTTACCAGAGTGGATGAAACATTTCCTAAAAGGGCCAAAGAAGTAAAATGCGGAATGATTGTAGCAGGAGATAATTACGGACAGGGCTCTTCAAGAGAACATGCCGCCATCACCCTGCGCTATCTGGGCATTGCGGTAGTACTGGCAAAATCTTTTGCCAGAATACACCGTTCAAACCTTATAAATTTCGGCGTACTGCCTGTAACTTTTAAAAATGCGGATGATTATGAAAAAATATCCCAGCTTGACGACATACAGATTGAAAATGTAATAGAATTTATTAAACATAAAAAACCGCTTATCCTGAAAAACCGTGCAGTAAATATGGCCATTGAAGCCGTTTATAACTTTGATAAACGAGATACTGAAATGCTGCTTGCCGGCGGACTTTTACCCATGATAAGAAACAAAAATAAATAACTATGAATATAATTAACTCATTAGCTAAAACCAAAAAGGCAGCAAGAACTCTGGCTGTAACACCTACTGCCGTAAAAAATAAAGTGCTTGCCAGATTAGCTGATTTAATCCTTAAAAATAAGGCCCTTATAATAAAGGAAAACAGTAAAGATCTGGCAAATGCCCGCAAAAACGGCCTTTCAGAAGCGCTGATTGACCGCCTTACTCTTAATGAAAAACGCATTGCTGATATGGCGTCGTCAGTAAAAGAAGTAATAAAGTTAAATGACCCCATCGGCACCGTACTTTCTTCCTGGATCAGGCCTATGGGCATAAAAATCCAGAAAGTCAGGGTACCATTAGGTGTTATCTGCATGATTTATGAATCACGGCCTAATGTGACGGTAGATTCCGCTTCCTTATGCCTTAAATCCGGCAACGCGATAATTTTGCGCGGAGGAAAAGAAGCTATAAATTCAAATAAACTGCTGGCAAAGCTTATTTCACAGGCGCTTTCATCTGCCGGTTTATCAAAAGATACAGTATGGTTCGTTGATTCAACTGACAGAAAAATAGTTTATGATTTAGTTAAAATGGACAAATTTATTGACCTTTTAATACCCCGTGGTAGCGAAGAAATGATTTCTGAAATCCGCAAACAGTCCACCATACCGGTATTGTCTCACGGCAAAGGCCTTTGCACAACTTATATTGATAAATCTGCCAATGTACCTATGGCTGTCAACATAACTTTTAACGCAAAAGTCCAGAGGCCCGGCGTGTGCAATGCTACAGAAACACTGCTGGTGCACAAAGATGTTGCGCATAAAGTTCTGCCCGTTCTTGCAGAAAAACTTTCACAGGCAGATGTAGAAATCCGCGGCTGTACAAAAACTACCGCTATTATTAAAGGGATAAAAAAAGCTACTACACCTGACTGGGATACAGAATTCCATGACCTGATTCTTGCAGTAAAAGTAGTAAATTCCGTTGATGAAGCTATTGCACACATAAACACACACAGCTCAGGACATTCCGAAACCATAATTACACAAAATAAAACCACGGCTGAAAAATTTCTAAAAGAAATTGATTCCTCGGCTGTCTTTCATAATGCCTCAACACGCCTGCATGACGGCAGCGTTTTCGGCTTCGGCTCAGAGCTGGGCATATCAACCCAGAAAATTCATGCCAGAGGCACTATGGGTATGAATGAACTTACATCCACAAAATACGTTGTCCGCGGTACGGGACAGATAAGGAAATAATGAAAATCGCTCTTTTTGGAGGGTCTTTTAACCCTATTCACCACGGACACCTCATCATAGCTGAAGCCGCCAGAACCTACTTTAATCTTGATAAAATTATTTTCATCCCGGCCGGCCACCCGCCTCACAAACCCAATATTCCGCTGGAATCAAAAAAACACCGGTTAAAAATGATACAACTGGCCATAAAAGACAACCCTCATTTTCTTGTCAATGATTATGAGCTTCAAAAACAGGGCATAAATTACACAATAGACACCATTGAACACTTTAAAAAACTGTATCCGAAAGATAACCTGCATTTTATTATGGGCATGGACCTGCTGGTGCAGATAGACACCTGGAAAATGGGGGATAAAATTCTTGATTCCTGCAAATTCCTTGTAGGTGTAAAACCCAGTTATTCCATAAGTGCACTGCCTGAAAAAACAAAAAGCAGGGTTAAACTTTTTTATATTCCATTTATTGACGTTTCAAGCACGTTTTTAAGAACCTATCTCAAAAAAAATATATCCATACGTTACTTAGCACCTGAAAAAGTTATCAAATACATAAATAAAAACAAACTCTACCGGTAAATCATGGAAAAAACAAAAGAATTATTAGGCAAGCTGACAAAAAAACAAATTATTCTTGTTGTTGCTGCGCTTACTGTTTTTATAACCATCCTCATGTCAGTCAGAAGCGATGTGGTTACCTGTATCCGCGCCAAGAAAAATATAAACTTCATTATTGTCGGCACAGATATGGTAGACCATTCGCTTCATTCAGACACGCTGATTTTTGTGTCCTACAACCCCAGAAACAACTACATTGACATTATTTCCATACCAAGAGATACAAAAATATCTATGCCTGATTTAAAAGTAGACAGAATAAACGAAGTTTACACCTATTATTACAGGAAAGAAAAAAGCCATTTTGCCGCACTGGAAGCCCTGCGCAATGTAGTTGAAACCCTGTTTTTAAACCGTGTGGACATACCATACTACTTTCAGATAGATTATAACGCTTTCAGAAAACTCATTGACGCCATAGGCGGTATAAAAATTGAAATAGAAGAGACTATGCAGTATGATGACAAAGCAGGAAACCTGCATATTAACTTCACTCCCGGACCCTGGATGCTTTACGGCAATAAAGCCTATAACATGACTACAAAAAAAACCTATACAAACCAGGGAGCTCTTGAATACGTACGCTTCAGAACCAGCGCCGGCGACATAGGCAGAATTTACAGACAGCAGAGGTTTGTGGAAGCCATTGTAAATAAATTCAAAAACCCGCTTACGGTTTTAAGGCTTCCCATAATATTAAAATGCATTGTTGAATCACCGCACACAAATTTAAGTTTTTACGATATATTAAGCATGATGTTTGAACTGAAAAAAATTGATTTCGCTAACATCAGAAAAGCCCAGCTGCCGGGAAAACCTTTCAGAAACCGCTGGATAGCCGACGAGTATGAATTGGTGCGCGTTCTGGACCTTATATACGGCACGAATACAGGCGAAGATATGTCAAAAGTCACCATTGAAGTACTTAACGCATCTAATGTTTCCGGCATAGCCCTGGAAGTTACGCGCAAACTGCGCGAACAGGGGTTTGATGTAATAGATTATAAAAACACGCAGACTAAATCCGTAAAAACCATTGTTGTAGACCGGACGGGAAACCTGAAAACCGCCCAAAACATTGCCAACCTGTTAAACACCGAAGAAATTTTTACCCGTTATGACTCCAAACGCCTGGTAGACATCTCTGTTTACATTGGAGAAGATTACAAATCAATAAACGAATAACAAGTTCAATGTGCTAGTGCAACACTTAGATTGAAAGACCTGCTATAATAGGCGGGTTATGAAAAACTATAAACATCTAAGCGAAGAAGAACGCAACAACATCTTTAT